>ENA-OQCK01000125-OQCK01000125.1-human-gut-metagenome-genome-assembly--contig:-NODE-125-length-43456-cov-8.918069_pt1 | contig 43456 bp, 30 predicted proteins | sample MGYA00242498_ERZ504578 | MGnify/ENA primary metagenome ERZ504578 (study PRJEB26092, sample SAMD00036229) | human gut metagenome | host: Homo sapiens | study: EMG produced TPA metagenomics assembly of...
CAGAAGATATCTTGTTCGATGAAACACATGGCGTATTGCATTATCATAGGCATCGTATCGAATTGGCAAATCAACGGCTGAAACTGTTTTGTATTTTATTAGAACATAAAGGATATTTCATTGAGTCCGATCGCTGAAAGAAGAAATCTGGCCGGATGGAAGTGTGTCCAAAGACGCTCTTACCGCTACGGCTAAAAGGCTTAAAGAGGATTTGTCTTCTATTCCGGGTTTGGTGATAGAGAGTGCTCGGGCTAAAGGATATTCGCTAAAGATCGTTTCGGGAGAGTAAATTCTCTATCTCAACGTTCATTTGATGGTTTATTTGTGTGATGAGCTTGCTATCGGCAGTAGTACTGACTTGGCTAAGTAATATATACTGACTTGCCCAACACTGTATATATTACTTAGCTAAGTCTGTATTGGTCTTAGGATTGCCAATCTAAGGTCACCTATTTATATCGTGAGTTGAATGAATTTGTGCAAACAATGTTAATTATTTTTGTCCGGGTGAACCTCGTTCATGAATAAGATAGAACATGGTCAACCTCTTTTATTACTAAGTCGCAAACTGGTCAACCTGCTTTATAAATAAGACGCTAAGTAGTCAACTAAAAACGTTAACATACAGGGGTATTGTTGTTTCTCGTAGGGAAAACAATGGTTTCTCCTATAGGAAACTTTAGTTTCTTCCTAGGGAAACAAAAGTTTTCCAGTTATAAAACAAAAGTTTCATAGGCGGAAAACTTTTGTTTTTGCCAATAAAAACTGTAAGCTATTGTATGTTAATGCTTTATAGGTGTCAAGAAGACTGCTGAAGTGATGAAATACGGCGAGTGTAAGAAGATCGTTCTGTTTTGTGGTGAAAAAGCGTCAGTGATTGTAGATAGGATCGGATTATTGTAGATGTTTTTTTATCTGCAATCATGGGTTAAACTTCGTATAACCAGATGTCTATATGCGAAGTTGTAGATGTTGTAGATGTTTTTGATTATTTATAGGAAAGGATAGGGTGGTAAATGAATCGTGAGTGGGACGAGGGCGTTTTTAAGCAGATAGCTTAGGGCAATTTATATAAAGGTATTTGCACGATGCGATGTGCAATTTTGTATATTTGTCCTTTAAACATGAATCGATATGGAGACCTTATTTCGTTCCTTTATAACTCAATTAGAGCATACTTCGACAGAAGTCGTGCGTTTTCTTTACCATGAACTGCTTGTTTGTGTTTGTTGTAATATGCTGATATGCAGTCTGTATTTATCTCCGGCCGTATCGAGAAACTAGATCGAAACGAATAAAACTTAATATATCGTCGTTGAAATCGGGGTTCATGAAATGGCTGTTACATATGTAAAGGCCATCGGGTAAAACTAATAATTGTCTTGAATTGTACGTGTAATTAGGGAAAAGAGTCTCTCCTAGCTTGTTTAACTCTTTGTCAAGGATTATGATTGAAAAGGTCTTTCGTCCATATTCTATAAGTTCTATAGCTTTAACCCCTTTCTCGATCGTAGTGGATGGATAAGCGATCCGATAAAAAACCTCTCGGTAAGGATCGTATATCAAGTCTCCATACATCGCGTTTTGACAGAAATCGATCGCTTGGGCGGTTAGCTCGTCTGGCAATTGCACTTGGTCGATATACTCGCTTTTCACGGATACCTTGCGGATGGAGTCGTGTGCGATATTCGCCACATAGACAGATTCATCGTAAATGAAAGAATATACAAATCGCTGTCCATCAAAAGAACGGCTATAGCTACCCTCTAGCCCGTATCGTTTCAATTTGACCGAAGAGCCGGGATAGTCCGGATAAACAAAAGGTAATGCTCTGATCTCCTTCGTGTCGAGATTGATAGTAGCGGAGACATAATCTTTCTCTATCAAACGGTTGGGATCTGAATAGATATATAGATCCCGCCCTATTAGGGTGGCGGTTCTGAAACTTAGGAAACAACTATTGTAAAGTCTTGTGCCATCGTTTGCTTCCTCATAATTTATTTTTTCTTGTATTTGGCAATCCTTATTGATGCGTATGATCTCTGGTTCAAATAAGCTGGTGAGATATAAGCTGTCCCAATTCTGTATATAGCATCCTAATACACGACCTACTCCATTTGAACCCTCGATCTCCGGTTCTATCTTGAACGCTAGTTCTTGACTATCCTTATCATAAAAATAGAATTTATTGCTACGTGACTGCATGGAGTAAGATTGTAACACAATATATTCCTTTCCCTTTTTATCACGATAGTACGATAAGAAAGGGGTTACGTTTTTTGTCTTATCATCCAAGGTGAAAGCCAAGGTCTGATCGGATCTTACTAATTGATAAGACCTACTTTTCTCTGCTTGCTCACAAGAAGAGAGGATAAAGAGCAAGAGTGATAGGAATAAGAAAAATGGTTGTAGTTTCATTCGTTTATTGTATTTAAAATGAATGCATATATTTTATTCTAAATTTAAATAAGCAAACTGAATCTCATCCTCCATGCTCATAATGATCCGCTCGTTTCCTTTGTCATAGCGAAGATTGATGATGTTATATCCTATATCTAAAGTATAGAGATAATTTGCGTTTAGGTCAAAGACACGAATTTGAGTGCAAGGAGTCGGGAGGAGGTTCCCGCTTTTATCTTTGAGGAAGTTATCTTGTCCGGAATAACAAGCGAATATCTTATCACCACAAAATACGATGGAGCGATAATATTCTATCTTGTTAGTTTTCCGGTTGTCCCATCTAGGGCCATATAAGTTATATTTTAGATTACCATCTAAATCGCATATCGTGATCAAATCGTGGTAATTGTAAGCTTCCACATATATATTATGCTCCATGGAAGCATCGCATACTATACGCTTTTTCTCTATTTCCGGGTGTTCGTATTTCATGATTTGGATATCTCCGGTTACCATATTCCATTTACCGATGCTGGGCTTGAAATCATTAGTCCCTATAGGCTGTATGATCCTGCCTATGCATAATGTATCATTTATATATTGATAATCGCTAGGGAATCTTTCGATGTCGATATTCATTTTTACGTAAGGTATGTAAGTGGGATCGGCTAGAACACTATCCAAATCGAAACTAAAGATTTTCTGTTTGCCATGATCCGTTACATAGAATTTCCGGCGGACTTCATCAATACCTATGTCTTTCATATTTGCGATTTCGGAGGGACCTTCTCCTTTCTGTCCTGTACTGGCTAAGAATTTGAAGGTGTTCTTGTCAAAGATATAGATGAGGTTGTCATAAGCCTTATAATCCTGTATGATTAAATAATTATCCATCAGGTAAATCCGGGGATATCGATTGATCATAATCTCTCCGGTACTTATTTCTTTTACGTTATGCTTTACATCGACAATGTTGTCCATGCTACTTATATGTTTCTCTGTTGTGGAATTTTGTGTACAGCTTAAGCATATAATGAAAAAGGATAGGTATAATAATGTTCTCATGATCTGCTATCTTTAGGTTGTTTATTGATTGAATATCCAATTAGGGTCTTGCCACGATCATTACATAATCCCTCTCGAACACTTTAGGATCGTCTAAGAATTTGATCAGGTCTTTTTGGCGGGAGGAGCCTGTGTGTTTAACGGTCTCACGCATTTCGGTGACGGTACGAATCATATAAACACAGTCATCGGTTTGTCCGTCTGGCCAGAACGGAAGTCCATCATCTATATCATTGATAAATCCTCCGGAGCTTTTGGGTAAGGCGTATGTTTTCTTCTCTTTCTTGAGATAGACTACTCGATGGGTGATAACCGGTTTGTAATCGTCCAGCCATCCCAGCCAATTATAGATGGCGGGAGAACCTTTTTGAAAGACTCCCATAAATAGCCCATTCGGATTCTCCAAGAAAGAACGAAGACCGGTCGGTTTATCTTGATTGTCTTTATGAAGCGCATATAAAGGGGTGATCGAGTGGGAACTTGAAAGCTGGTATACCGTATCTCGATAAGGAATCAAGAAATTTATTCGGTCTTGATCCGTATTCCAATAAAAGGTTTGAAACCGGGTGATCGTATCCGGAGAGACGTTAATATCCTTGGCATCCGCAAGGATGAATTTGCAAAGCGTATCTCCTCGAAGGTTGAATGTCGTTATTCCTTTCGGGATTTTAGAGCCTTCCGCATAATCACAAAGCATATATCCCGAGGAGGAGAAGCCTACTATTTGACTGGCATCCGCATTTATCGAATATTTGGTAGGCAGGTTTTCGGGGAATATATAATTCTGAATGGTCAGCATCGTATCTAATGTGGGTAATTCCCCGATACATGGCCTTATATCGTTGAATGTGGTCGAATCTTTTTTATTGTCTTGGTCGAGGCCGCTCAAGGCGCAGTACATACGGGTTGTTTTCTTGTCGTAAAATAGATTAAGGCCGTTCATCCCATGGTTCCATTTATAATCCAAGGCCTTAAATCCATATCGTTTGCTGGGAATGCCTTGCTTACGATAATAATACGTGGGTTATTGAATGTGATAAAAGCGTCGCTATCCGGAATAGCGATCGCTTGTGTTACCGTGTAACGAGCGTCTCCAACATTATAATATTCCAGCTTAGAGGCTATTTGACTCAGTTTCAACATCGCCGGATGGTTCAGCGCCTTTTCTATATCAATGAGGGCCGGAGTCGTCGAACGATTATACTCCGCTTCATATTGGGGAGAGGTGGGTTGATTCCTTTGTTGGCAACTATTCAAGAGCAATGCAAGGAACAATAAGCATGTTGAGAACTTGGTGATCATGATTGGATACGTATTGTTTATCGCAAACATATGTAAAATAATTGATTGTAACAAATGATTTTACGAATTTATCATAGATTTGCGATAGCCCCGTAGAATAGTATCTAGAAATGATGCCTGTATATGATTTTATGATTTAGCGTTCTTTTTCTTAAGCGGAAGCCTTGGGAAAAGCTTTCGAAAACGAACTAGGTGGCTTGTTACGTTACTTCCTGCGATAATGAGGGTAACGGCTAGGATGATCAGGATGATTCCGCAACACAATCGTAACGTTAATGATTCACCGAAGACAGTCACTCCGAAGAATACGGCGGTCAACGGTTCCAAGCTCCGAGGATCGCCGTTGGAGTGGAGCCGATATATTGGACCGCCAGTGTCGTGCAAAGGAAAGAGATAGCGGTTGGGAATATGGCTAAAGCGATCAGGTTACCCCATAAATACCAATCATGGACAATGTGAAGGCTCCTGCCGAAATCTATACGGACTAAAAACAAGGTCATTCCGAAAAGCAAGACATAGAACGTAAGTTTCAACGTAGCGATATTCTTTAATAGCGGACGATTCGCGCCTACGATATAAATAGCATAGGAAAGAGCGGAAGCCATGACCAACAGGACACCGGTTAAACTAAGAGTCGTTCCGTCGCCACTTTTATAAAGTAAGCCGATACCGCCTAATGCCAGCAAGATACAAAAGATGGTTTGTAACGTTAATTTCTCCTTGAAGACAAACGCCATGATCAGCGCCACTAAGATCGGATAGACAAACAGCAAAGTCGAGGCGATGCCTGCTTCCATATAATTATAGCTTTGGAATAACGCTAGGGAAGAGAAGGAAACCAACAGCCCCATGAGGATTAAAGGAACGATCTCGTTGGGTTTCAACTTAAAGTTCCGCCCTCTCGCTTTGATCATGATACCCAATACCGGGATCGCGAATAAATATCTGAAAAACAGGACTGAATCCGGATTCATACCGGCTTTATACAAGGGTAGGGCGAACAAGGGGTTCATTCCATAAGTCGCGGCGGCGATAGCCCCTAGAACATATCCTTTTGCTTTTGCATTCATGATTAAAAATATTAGCGCGCAAAGTAGTATATTCATGATAAATATTATATATTTGTAGATTATCATTTCAATAAATCGTTAACTAAAAAGTAATAAATATGCCTCCAGCAGCAAGATTGACAGATATGCATACATGTCCTATGCAAACCCCGGCTTGGCCATCACCGATACTCCATGTAGGCGGTCCTATTGTAGGACCGGGAGCGGCGACTGTTCTAATCGGCAAGCTACCGGCGGCGGTAATGGGGGATAGTTGCGTTTGCGTAGGTCCGCCGGACACGATCGTTAAAGGATCTTTCACCGTGATGATCTGCGGTAAACCTGCCGCCAGAATGGGAGATACGACAGCTCACGGAGGGCAAATCGTATTGGGATGTCCCACTGTTATAATAGGTGGTTAGGAGGATCTGCGGCATATAATATATGTATATTGTGAGAATATTACTATCTTTGCCGCCACTTGAAAACTAAAAATAACAAGACATGGAAACAGTAGTAAGTGGAATCAGACCAACAGGTAATCTGCATCTAGGCAATTACTTTGGTGCGGTAAAGAGTTTCTTGCGGATGCAAGATGAGTATAATTGCTTCTTCTTTATCGCTGATTGGCATTCGTTGACTACTCACCCGCATCCTGACAATATACGAAATAGCGTAAAGACGATCCTCTCGGAATATCTGGCTTGTGGTATCGATCCGGAAAAAGCTACCATTTATATTCAGAGCGATGTGCCGGAGGTGGTAGAGTTGTATCTATATTTGAATATGAACGCCGGTATCGGCGAGTTGATGCGTACGGCTTCCTTTAAGGATAAGGCCCGTCAGCAGTTGCATATCAGCCGGGAAGGATGTGAAGGCGATGTAGAGAAAGAGATTTTTAATGAAGGTAATAAACATAGCGTAAGCGCTGGTTTGTTGACTTACCCGACCTTGATGGCCGCCGATATTATTATCCATAAGGCGTTGAAGGTTCCTGTAGGTAAGGATCAAGAGCAGAATATGGAAATGGCTCGTCGTTTCGCCCGCCGTTTCAATTCTACCTATGGAGTAGATTTCTTCCCGGAACCAGCTTCGTTCCATTTGGGCAATAAGTCCGTGAAAGTACCGGGCTTGGATGGCTCCGGTAAGATGGGCAAGAGCGAGGGTAACGCGATCTACTTGATAGATGATGAGAAAACAATCAAGAAGAAGGTTATGAAAGCGGTTTCCGATGCGGGACCAACCGAGCCGAATAGCGTGAAGCCCGAGCCGATCGCCAATTTATTCACGATGATGGAAATTGTCTCCGAGAAAGAGACCTATGATTTCTTTAATGAGAAATACAACAATTGCGAGATCCGTTACGGCGATATGAAAAAGCAGTTGGCCGAGGATATCAATAAGTTCTGCGCTCCGATCCGTGAGCGTATCTTTGATATGGCCGCCAATACGGAATATCTGGATAAGGTAGCCCGTATGGGTGCGGAGAAAGCTCGTGAGAGCGCTTCTAAGACTTTAAATGAGGTACGCCAGATTATCGGTTTCCGTCCATATTGATGCTTATTAATTAAAAATAAGAAAAAGCGTTTAGGGATAAGTCCTTAAACGCTTTCTTTTTATTAAAACCATTATAAAGAACCTGAAAAGCGATTTGTTAAAAAGAAAAGGTTGTTACTTTGCGGTGAATAGTTACAGATAACAAACGTATGGCTGCTATTACCACCCAAGAATTTGAACATCATTTCAAGAGTTTATATAAGCTTGTGTTTGTTTGCTGCTTCGTTATACCGATCAGGTGGACGATGCCGAGGATATCGTGCAACAGGCCTTCGCGGATGTGTGGGATAAGAACCGGGCTGGTAATGTGATCGGGAATCTCAAGGCTTATTTATATCAAGCGGTGAGGAACCGTTCTCTTTCATTTACCTCACAACCCGTAAACGCTGAGGCCACCGAGCAGTTACCCGACGTAGAAGATACCTCGGAAGAGGAAGACATCCTGCGATCGGAGCGTGACGCTTGCCTGTGGGACGCTATCGATCGGTTACCTCCCGAACGGAAGAAGATTTTCTTGTTATCCAAACGGGATGGCTTGAAATACCAAGAGATCGCGGAGGAATTGAATTTATCGGTAAAAACGGTTGAGAACCAGATGAGCAAGGCATTGAAAGCTTTGCGAGAGACCGCTATCCGTGTTTATATGTTCTTTTTCGGATAAATTTTATAGAAAGGAATGGGGGTTTTTCATATTTCTCTGTCTTAGAGATAAAGGTTACTTGTTTATTTCATTAAAGCATGGAGAGTGTATGAGGAAGTTGGTGGTATTTGTGATGTTGATGACGTGCGTGATCTCGGCCCAAGCGCAATGGAAAGTGACGCCGGAAGCCGGTATGAACGTGACAAAGTATAAGGGAGATGTCGCTAAGGTAGGCTTTAAGGCTGGGGCTGCGGTCTCTTATACATTCGGATCGGGCTGGTTCTCGCTTCAATCCGGTTTGTACTATGTGCGACGGGGGAAGGGGCTGTCTTCTTATAGTGAGATTTATGGAACTAGTGAGAGTCCATATGGGGGACGGGAAGGTACGAGTATATTTCTCTATCCCGTTTCCAGTGATTATTTGAATCTGTGGGGATACGGTTATGGTAATGGTTACGGCTCTACGGGCTTCTATTATGATACCTATGGAATTAAGGATTTTGATGTAGAAGGTATAAGGCATCGCAGCCAGAAGGAACATCGTGAATATATCCAATTACCGATCTTGGCTCGTTTCGATTGGCAGGTAAGTAAGGATGTTCGGTTACATTTGGCGGTCGGTCCCTATTTGGCGGTTGGCTTGGGAGGAAAAGTGACGTATGAGGAAAGTGATTATTCTTTAAAAGGAAAGCTGCCCTATAATAAGGAAATATCATATAACCCGTTTAATCCCGGCCAAGGATATGCGGTAGCGCCTCGTTTTGACTGGGGAGCTACCATAGAGGCTGGTATAGAGGTGAAACGGGTCGCTTTTAAGGTTGGCTATGATCTTGGTGTAGATAAGCAATACAAGGGATATGCTTATAACATAGGCCTGAACTATCATACGGCTAGTTTTACCTTGGGATACACATTTTAAAGAGAAAATAGGATGAAAGCGATGGTTTGTATAAAGTGGGTATTTATATTCGCGGTGTTGATGATGATTTTCTCATCTTGCGTATCGTCTAGGATCTCGCCCAGTATGAGTGTGGGAGTTCCATTGAAGAAGGGGCAGGCCCCAAATGTCGGATTCCAATGGTATGAGACTGGAAGGACTTATTAAATAAAAGGAATAGTAATGAATAACGAGCATGGCAATAAATTAGAACAACGCGTCCGTTTCGTAGCGAAGCGCTATCGGGAAGGAAGCCTTGACCCGGATAAGGCATGGCAGAAGTTCGCTTCTGAGCATGCGATTAGCCGGAAGGTCTCGTTTCGCCGGTATTGGATCGGGGCGGCCGCTGTCGTGTTAGTGCTCGTAGGTCTGGGGACATGGTTTACGGTAGAGAGAAACGCCCCGGATTGGGTTGCGATTACTACCGCCCCCGGACAAATGAAAGATGTTTACCTTCCGGATAGTACCTTGGTCGCTTTGGCCGGCGATTCATGGATCCGGTATGACGCGAAGAGATATGATAAAGAGAGGCGTGCCGTGGAGATGAATGGAAAGGCCTTTTTCCAAGTGACGAGGAACGAGGCACGCCCTTTCTCAGTGAAAACGAGCCAAACGGAAGTTACGGTGCTGGGAACAAGTTTCCAGATAGATGAGAAGCCTACCGTTACGGAAGTCAATGTAGTTACCGGCAAGGTATGTTTTACCGCCGGGGAGGAAAAGGAGAATGTGATACTTACCGCTGGAATGTCGGCTCAGTATTCTATGGAGAACAAGGAGATAACGGTAGTGACGGAAGAAGACGTGAACAAGTTGGCTTGGAGGACAGGGCAACTTCGTTTTATGGAGACACCGCTGGATAAGGTGATTGAGGACTTGAGTGATTATTATCAAGTCAAGATTGCGAACCAGACAAAGAATGAGGGAGCGAGATTGACCGCTACTTTTAATAATCTGCCTTTGGAGGATGTCTTGCAGGTTGTTAACCAGACATTGGACGCACGTTTGGTTTCCACTTCGAAGAAATAAAATCAGATCATTTATGAGATCTATTGTTGTATGGCTGATAGGGATTCTTTTGCTTCCCGGTTGGATGGGACATCTATATGCGCAGATGCCCGAACCTACGCCGACGGTTACGTTGGATATGCGGCAGGTTCCCCTGTTGGATATATTGATGGAGCTTGAGAAACAAACCGGATTGTTCTTCTCGTACGAGTCTTCTCTGCTGAAAGAGCTGCCAGAGGTTTCCCTGTTGGTCCGGGATGAATCCTTGTCGTACTGCTTGAAGCGCTTATTTTCCCCATTACCGATTATCTATCGGGTTACGGGGCAATATATCATCTTAAAGCGAAAGCCCCGTCAATATACGATCAGCGGATTCGTCAGGGATTCAGCCTCGTATGAGAGTTTGTTGGGGGCCTCGGTTCTGGTGAAAAGTTCGAGGGGAGGGACGATGTCTAATAATTACGGCTTTTACAGCTTGATACTTCCACCCGGTAAGGTTCGCCTTAGGGCCTCGTATGTGGGCTTTAAGGCGATGGAGATAGAGATCGATTTGCAAAGGGATACGATGATCGACTTCCCGTTGAGGTCATTGGCCTCGTTAGGCGAGGTCGTTATTCGGGGGAGCCGGCCTCGCTACGAGATATTGAGTAGCCGCACGGGGGTGATCGACGTACCTGCCGAGCGGGTGAAGTCAATGCCCGCTTTGCTGGGGGAGGCGGATCTGGTGAAGACCTTACAGCAGTTGCCGGGCGTGGCGGTAGGCACCGAGGGAATGACCGGCTTGTATGTGCGTGGGGGCGGGGCCGATGAGAATTTGTATCTGCTGGATGGAAATCCGGTCTATCATGTGAACCATTTGTTGGGGTTTTTCTCGGCGTTCAACCCGGACGCGATAAAGAATACCCGGTTTTATAAAGGGAGCTTTCCGGCGGAATACGGCGGAAGGCTCTCGTCGGTTGTAGATGTCCGTATGAATGACGGTAACCGGCAGGAGTATCACGGGAATATCTCCGTGGGTTTGCTTTCCGCACGGGCCAATCTGGAGGGGCCGATTGTTAAGGATCGCTCCTCGTTTAATATCTCGGTACGCCGTACGTGGTTGGATTTGATAACAGGGACGGCTTTGGCGATCGTTAATAAGAACAGTGATACCAAGGAAAGTTTCGGTTATCACTTTTTTGATATAAACGCGAAGGTGAACCATTCTTTCTCGGAACGTAGCCGGGCCTATTTGAGCTTTTATATGGGGCAAGATGCTTTTCGGCAGGGAAGCAAGGAGAAGCATGAGGATTCGGATGATATGTTTCTCTGGCGTTGGGGAAACTTGATCGGCTCCGCAGGGTGGAACTACGTGTTCGGGCAAAAGCTGTTTGGTAATCTAATGGTGGGCTACAGCCGTTTTCGCTCGCATATCCGGCAAGAGGCGAAGGGGTATGAAATCGAAGGAAATAGGGCAGAGCGGCAATCAATTAAGCGGGATAGCCGTTATAAATCGGAGATGGAGGATCTGAGCGTACGGCTGTCAGTGGATTACAGTCCTTCAATGAATCACCGGATACGAATGGGCACGGATTACCTGTATCATAATTTTCGTCCGGAGAATAGCCAGCAACGGTCTTGGGTGAACGATTCGTTAGTAAATCCCGTATATGAGCTTTTGTATGATTATTCCTTGATAAAAGGGCATGAGTTCTCTTTGTTTGCCGAGGATGAGATGCGGGTCACGGATCGCTTGCGGGTGAATGCCGGATTGCGGTATACCTTGTTTCATGTAGAGAATGAGATCTATCATTCTTTTCAGCCTCGTTTGTCGGCACGTTATTTACTTCGTCCGGATCTATCGGCGAAGATATCCTACAGTAAGATGAACCAATATGTCCACTTATTATCGAATACCTATGTGAACCAGCCTACGGATATTTGGGTCCCGGTGACGGAGCAAGTCCCTCCGATGAGTTCTCACCAGATTACCGCCGGGCTTTATTATAATCTGAAACGGATGTATGATTTCTCGATCGAGGGGTATTATAAACGGTTGAATAACTTGATTGATTATAAGGATCATTGGCCGGTTGAGACACATTTCTCCGGTTGGGAAGACCGGGTTGGTTTGGGAAAGGGTAAGACCTACGGTGTGGAGTTTATGGCGCAAAAGACAAATGGGAAGACAACCGGATGGATCGGGTATACGCTTTCTTGGTCGGATCGGTGGTTTCCGGATGGTTCCGTGAATAAGGGGCGTCATTTCCCGTTTCGCTTCGACAACCGGCATAAGGTGAATGTGGTCGTTTCGCGTAAGTTATCCCGGAAGGTGGAGTTAACGGCGGCTTGGGTGTTCGCCTCAGGAAACCATATTAGCTTGCCGGAGTATAAATATCTGTCTCCGATTTATCAGAAAGAGAACGGGTATGCCGGAGTAGATTCATACAGACCGATGAATTCAGGTTTGAGCGCTCGTAATAATTATCAATTGTCTCCTTATCACCGTTTGGATCTGGGCGTGAATTTTTATCGATATAAAAAGAAGGGTCGGATGGGGATTTGGAACATAAGTATATACAATACGTATTTGAAACCGAATCCCTTCATGACGGAGGTTATGGTAAACCAGGATATAAATCAGCGATATCATGTAGTGCTACAGGAGACGATTTTGTTCTATTGCATGCCCTCGGTTTCTTATACTTATAAATTCTAGCTTATGAAAAGATATTTACCTTGCCTGTTTGTGTTAGGATTATTGATGGTCTCTTGCGTTCGGGATGTGGAGATTGATTTGGAGGATCTACCGGATCGGATTGTACTGAACGCATCGGTATGTCCCGGAAAGGAGGTGTGTGCTCATCTCTCGAAAACATGGTTTATCATGATAGCGTTCCCGATTTTGAGCTATCCGACGCAAAAGTCCGTGTCTATGTCAATGATGAGTTTCAAGGTCTTATGCGCAATGATGACCTGCCGGAAGATTCTATACATTCACGGGGGCAATATGTTCTGCCGGTTGTTTCGTGAGACAGGGGGATTGTTTGCGTATAGAGCCGAGGCCGATGGGTATGAGCCGGTATCCGGGGAAACTCGTATCCCCGGTCGGGCACGGATTTATGAGGTGGATACCTTATCCTATCGATCTTCTGCCTACTATGCCGAATATCTGCGTTTCTCTGTTAAAATCGGGGTTGAGACGGATTCCTATTATCGTTTAATCGTGGAGCAGATCTTGGACTTCCGGAAGGGGGATAGTACCCGTACCGTAACCTCTTTCCGTAGCTTAGGAGGATATAGTTGGTATTATTCCGGTTTTAGCGTGGATTATGAGGATCCTGTTTTCCAGTCTTTTGGAGGTAGTCCTATCACGAGCCAGATGGATGGGCGTTACTGTATGGGTGTATTTAGAGGGGAGGATCTGGTTAATACGAATGCTATTAAGGTTTCTGTTTTTCCTGTTGAATACTCGTATGAGAGTGATACCCTTTCTATGGACGTTCATTACGATGTGCGCCTGTTGTCTATCTCCGAGGATTATTATCGATATATGAAGATTATGAGGGGGTACTCTATCACGATCGGCGACGCGAATTTCGGGGCGTTGATAGAGCCTGCCGATACGTATTCGAATGTGGAGAACGGCTTTGGGATTGTCGCCGGATATCAAGAGGATAAATTGCGTATCACGATGCCGAGAGACACGGTGCCTCCTTATTGGAATCCTTGGGATGGATAAGCCCATCCCGCGTTAACGACCTGTGCTTGCCGGTTCATACATCATGAAGCGGTAAGTTCACGAGGTATGAAAAAAAGGCTTTTCCTTGATAGGGGTATTTCCGGGAGATCCTGTCTTATCAATGAACTCAATAAAGTAGAATGATGACAGAGTGGATGAATAAATGCTTATGGCCATTTTTTGCTGGATGATTTTTATGCCTGTTCTAGACCTCTTGGCCCAATCAGCCAAGACGAAGGATGATCCCCGGATTACGTTGCGTATGAAGGAGGTTTCGTTGCCGGAGGTCTTGTCAGAGATCGAAAGACAGGCGGGCGTGACCTTCTCGTATGAGTCTTCTTTGTTGAAAGAGCTTCCGAAGATCAGTTTCCAAGTGAAAGATGAGACATTGACGGATTGTTTGACCCGCTTGTTCGAGTCGTATCCGATCGTGTATAAGGTGAGTGGAAAGATCGTGATTCTGAAGCGTAGACAGAGACAGGTAACGATCAGCGGCTTCGTGAGGGACCAAGCGTCCTCGGAGTCTCTGATCGGAGCCTCTGTTTATGAGGTCGCCAGCCGGAAAGGCTCGGCTACGAATAGCTATGGTTTTTTCAGTTTGACGCTTCCGCCGGGGAATATCCGCTTGCATGCTTCTTACATTGGCTATGAGAGCTGTTCCTTTAATTTCACGGAATTGGATAGGGATACCATATTAAATATTGAGTTGCGTCCGAACGCTCGTCTGGAGGAAGTGGTAGTTACCGCTTCGGAGCGGGATCGTTTGTCTGTAAATAACACCTTGATGGGAACGATGGGGTTTAGCCAGAAGACGATCAAGGCGACACCGACCCTGTTTGGTGAGTCCGATATCGTGAAGACCTTGCAACTGACTCCGGGGGTAGCCAGTGGGACAGAGGGACTGGCCGGTTTATATGTTCGTGGCGGCGACCAAGATGGAAATCTGTTTTTGATAGACGGTAATCCGGTTTACCAGATCAATCATGTCGGCGGGCTATTCTCCGCTTTCAATCCGGAGGCGATCCGTAATCTGGACTTTTTCAAGGCGGGTTTCCCTGCGAGATATGGCGGGCGACTCTCGTCTGTGGTAGATGTCCATACCAAAGAGGGCAATATGAAAGAGTACCATGGTAGCGCTACGATCGGGCTGATCTCCGGTAATCTGAGCTTGGAAGGCCCTATCATCAAGGACCGCACGGCTTTTCAGATAGCGCTTAGACGCTCGTGGCTGGATGTACTCTCTGCCCCAGCGATAGCGATAGCAAATAAGGTTCGAAAAGACGGTCATAAAATAAATCTTCGTTACGCTTTTCACGATTTGAATTTAAAGCTTAATCATCGTTTCAGCGATCGCAGCCGGATGTTTTTCAGCTTATATAACGGGAATGATGTATTAAAAGGAGGGGGAACGGATTTCTCAACAGAAGAAGAGCAAGTCCCTTATACGGATGGTACCCATTCATCGCTGCGTTGGGGTAATTTGATGGGAACCTTGGGCTGGACTTATGTCTTCAATAACCGTTTGTTCGGACGGGTTTCCGGGGTCTTTTCACGGTATCGCTCGAATGTACGGAGTTCAAAAGAATATAATTATGGTGTGGAAGGAGAAGATAATTATCTCTCTTCTTCATCGGAAACGAGTAGTTCTACCTCTATCTTGGATATGGGCGTCCGTTCCTCTTTTGATTACACGCCTTCTACGTCGCATGTGATTCGTTTTGGAGGGGATTTCTTGATGCACCGTTTCCGCCCGGAGTATAATGAGGTGAAAGCTGCCGGTTCCGGTATGCTGGAGTTTTCGAATATAGGGAAAATATATACGAATGATCTGCTATGGGCCCGTGAGGCGGCTGTCTTCGGAGAGGATGATTGGAATGTCTTACCTAGCTTGCGTTTGAATGCGGGGCTTCGGTTTAGCCTGTTCAATGTGGAGCGGAAGGCTTATACCTTATTGGAGCCTCGCGCTTCCTTGAGATGGTTGCTACGTGACGATCTTAGCTTCAAAGCCTCATACGCCCGTATGGGGCAATATATCCATTTATTGGGCAACAGTTATATAAATTTGCCGACGGATGCGTGGATGCCTGTTACCCGTAAGTTGAAACCTTTAATCAGCGATCAAGTCTCCGCTGGTTTCTATTATAATCTGATGCGTTCTTATAGTTTCTCGGTAGAGGGGTATTATAAATGGATGAAGAACCTGTTGGATTATAAAGACGGCTATTCCTTCTTGCCCGGTACGCGGCTTGGGAGGAAAAAATGGCGGTTGGCAAGGGACGTTCGTATGGCGTGGAGTTCTTGGCTCGCAAGGAAAGCGGACGTACGACCGGTTGGATAGGATATACACTTTCATGGTCGGATCGGCGTTTCGATGAGATCGATAACGGGCGACGCTTTCCGGCACGTTACGATAACCGGCATAAGCTGAATATCGTGGTTTCGCATAAACTGTCGGATAAGGTGGAACTGACAGCCGCTTGGACGTATACTTCCGGCAATCGAATGACCTTGTCGTTGGAGAGTTATGAGCAAGCTGGTACGCTTACTATTTCCAACCAATACAAGATGAATAACTGGTGGGAACCATCCGGGGAAGTGGTGGATTTGTATACACGTCGTAATAATTACCAGATGCCGGCTTATCATCGTCTGGATTTGGGACTTAATATTTACCGTCCGAAGAAGAAGGGACGAATGGGCATCTGGAATATCAGTATTTATAATGTATATAGCCGGATGAATCCGTTTATGGTCTATAAAAGCGAGAACTGGACACCGATTATTAATTTGGTCCCGGGCTCTTCTTCTCATTCCAGTCAAAATAGACCTTGTTTTAAGTTGATAGGTATTATGCCTATCATACCTTCCATATCATATACTTATAAATTCTAGGAGGATGAAACAGATAAAGAGTATCTTGATAAATACGATTTGTATAGTAAGCCTGTTTGGTTTGATGTCTTGCATCAAGGAGATCGACCTTGAATCCTTACGGCCGGATCCTACCTTGGTAGTGAACTGTGTCGCTATAACCGGCGAACCCTTAACCGTAAGTGTCTCCCGTACTTGGTTTTTCACGATGATCATCCGAACGTGACTTTGGATAAAGCCGAGGTGAATTTATTCGTGAATGGCGTTTTTAAAGAGCGTATGAGTTTTCAAGAGGGGGATGAGGCATTTAACACGAAAGGTTATTTCAAGTCTGATTTTATACCAGTGAAAGGGGATCGTATCCGTGTGGAAGCTTCTTATCCGGAATATGGGGTGGCAAGCGCTGAGACGGTCATGCCAGCGCCTGCTCAGGTCTTGAAAGCGGGGGTAACATATGCTACGGTAGCTGGCTCTTTTGGTTCTGCTCGCCAGAATGCGATTTATCAGGTAACGCTCAAAGATAACCCTGCCGAGGAGAATTATTATTTACTCCGTATGGAAGAGGGCATTCCTGTTTTTGATGGAATAGCTAAGGAATATACAGGAGAATATAAATGGTTCTCGGTGAGTCCAAACTATGCGACTGAACCTGTTTTTGGGGAATCCTTGACTGCCTTGGATCAGATATTAGGCAATGATTGGATCTCCGGAAATGGGGGGAAAGTCTTTTCAGACGAATTGATCAACGGTAAAGAATATACCTTACGCCTAACGGATGAGTATTATTATGAACCTTATTATGGATCATATCCGCTAAAAGTAGTTCCAGATTCGATAGGGATAGAAGATCTAAATGAGGAAGATTTTCTTCCGATTCCTCCTAAGCACCTACGGGTACACCTATATGCTATCTCGGCGGAATACTATCGATATCTGAAAGTTTTGCAAGATAAAGACACGGATTCAGTTTCGAACCTTTTGATCGATGGCGGTCTGGCCGAACCGATCCGTGTATTTAGCAATATAGACGGTGGCGTCGGTATCCTAGGCAGTTGCCACGTAGGAATGTTTGAGACGGAAATAGCGTCTTCCTCACATTCCAATCTTGAAGCGGCCCGATTTGAAGACGGGATAGACTAGGAACTGTGGTTCCATTTTCCGTCGTACCGGGTTGTATTCATAGTTGATACCGGCTCCCATCCAAAAATTATCAGTAACCTTGAACTCCATTGAGCCGCCCACTTGGGTATGGTAGAGAAAAGGGTTGCTGAGCATATGGGGGTTGTTGTACTCGTCGGCGTAATAAGCGTATTGTCCCCAGCCTTTCAGTTTCAACCAGTCAGTAGGTTGATATTCCACTTGTACGTTTGCGCCCGCTGTTATTCCGGGACTAGGGTTGAAGGGACTAAAGAAACGACCCCCGAATCCTCCGCCATAAAGACTCCAATTGCCGTTGTGCCAAGAAATACCCCCGTTCATGATCGTCATGCCTCCGACTCCCGGCCATGTATATTGAACACCGTTAGCGATAAGATCGAAACTTTCGTTTAGCCGTTTCATATAAGTCTCATTGAAATCCAACGCCATAGGCGATACCTCCCGAAGCATCGGGGTATATACGTTAAAGAACGGCTGATAGGCGGCGGAAGATATCTGCATATCCATCGGACGCTCTTGCAGGGACGTATGGGGAATATCGGGCGTGAACTCCCGTAGTTTAATATCGATATCCCGTGTCCCCGCAGGGTAAATGTCTTATAAGAGGCTTTCGGGATGTTCAACTCATACGTCTTGTTTTTAGGCAGGACGATGATTTTACCTTCTTTATTTAAAATAAACGAAAAGTCAGACTGTGCCTGGATTCCAACGACACATATCCATGCCATGAATATAAATAATCCTCGTCTCATACACTCTCCTCCTATTTTTGATGTGAAGGTAACTTTTTTTTGAATAAGATGCAACTTTTAGGATACCTATTTCATCCATATAATAGAGAGCATAAGTACTTATGGATGAACAACTGTTAATCGATGGATGTATGCGAGGCGAATCATGGGCTCGTAAGGAATTGTACGAGCAATATGCTCCTGCTATGATGAGTGTTTGCATGCGTTACGTGGGTGACAGGGAGACGGCCCGTGATCTTCTGCAGGACGGGTTCGTGAAGATATTTACGAAGATCCGGTCGTATTCCGGCTCCGGGGCTTTCGGGGGGTGGATACGGCGGATCTTTGTCACTACGGCTCTTGAATATCTCCGGTCTTCAGAGAACACGAGGCTAAGTGTAGGTTTGGATGGCTATGACGACAGTTTGGAAGATATCAACTACTCCGTATTGGACCGTTTATCGGCGGACGACTTGTTGGCTTGCGTGGCCCAATTGCCGTCGGGATATCGTACGGTCTTCAACTTATATGCGATAGAGGGATATACGCATAGCGAGATCGCCGAGATGCTGCATGTACAGGAGGCGACTTCCCGCTCCCAGTTTATCCGGGCGAGGAACGCTTTGCAAAAGAGTGTACAATCTTTAATAAGGCATGAAAATGCGGGACGATAAGGATCATAACGAACGGCTGGATGATTTCAGCGGCTATATGCGGCAGCGCTTGGAAGAGCACCGGTTGCCGGTAGATGCCGGCTGCTGGGATGAGGTGGAGGCCCGGATGAACCGGAGAGCGAGACCACGGGGTTGGTTGTGGACGGGAGGCTTGGCCGCCGCCGCGGTGCTGGCCTTGGTTATTTGGCTGCTACCTTCCCCGGAGAAGATGCCATTGGAGGAATTGAGCCCCTTTCAGAAAGAGATATCGGAGAAAGCGGAGGAAATGAATATTCTTCCGGAGCATCCCGTTTTACCTGTAGAACCTGTAAAGAAACGTATGGCGAAAGTGCTGAAATGGGAAAAAGGGCTAAGCCTTCCGCTATTGTTTGGGAAAAGGAAACGATCCGGAAGGATGAGAGGAGTGAGACTATCGGGATTATTGAGAAGGATGCGATTGCGGCTATCGTAGAAGAACCGTCTGTGAAGGAGGAGGCGTCCGAGGATTCGACGGACATAGTCGTTAAGCGAGGTGACTCTACGGTTCCTCTACCGGAAGGCGAACGGAGTCCCCGACGAAAAGCCTCTTTGAAAAAGAAAGCCAAGAAGAGTAAACGGAACAAGTGGTTATTGGCGGCCGCCGTTGGCTCTAGTGGTTATGTAGATAGCTTTTTAAATACGGATATGAGTTATGGCGATGCTTCTTCTCCGGGAGATATGAATAATTCGGCAGGAAGCCCGATCCGGATAAGCCGGATAAAGACGATGATGAAAAGGAGAGTGGTAATACGCTCCCCAAACGGTCTCATTCCGTAATGCCCCGGTATTACGGAGTTCTAAGGTGGATGAGAACTTCTTGGATAATCGTTCGTTCGAATCTTATCCGGACGTTAGCTACTCCCTTCCGATATCATTCGGTTTTACGGTACGGAAGGATTTGAGCCGGCGTATAGCGTGGAAAGTGGATTGATGTATACGTATTTATCCACTACATTCAAGAGGGGAGGGGATTGCCCGTCAGAGGTGAAATCGTCTTTGCATTATCTGGGTATTCCTTTGAATCTGGTGGTTTATGTATGGAAGAATCAGCGATGGAATGTCTATCTCTCCGGAGGCTTTATGATGGAGAAGGGTTTGCAGGCCGTGTATAGTGCTATATCGCCGGAAACGGAACGACTATCTCCAAGAGCAAAAAGGAGGGCATCCATGGTATGCAATGGTCCGTGAATGCCTCGGTCGGTGCTGCTTATCGTTTCTATGGGGATTGGAGTCTCTATTTCGAGCCTCGCTTCTCCCATTATTTCGACTGTGATCAACCGGCTAGTATTCGTACGGACAAGCCGTTGGGATTTGGGTTGAGCGCAGGTATACGATATGCTTTTTAATGATTAAATCTATTATAATTATGTGGAAACTTTTTTATTGGGCGTTTGCTTTAGCCTTTGCGTCTTAATGGGATGCAAGGATGATGGAGTGAGAGTGGAGGTCGTGCGGTATGCTATCAACGAACCGGTATTCATGTCGATCTCCGAGTTTCGGAATTCAGTGAAGGTGACGGATGAGGTGGTGCCAATCACCAAGCGGGGTAAGATCTGTTTCTATAAGGATTACCTGTATATTTCTTCCCCGGATAAGGGCATCCATATCGTGGATAACAGGAATCCGGTATCTCCCGGATAGCGGGCTTTGTAGAGTTGATCGGTAACGAGGATCTCTCGATCAAGGATGATAAATTGTATGCGGATTCGTATGTGGATCTGGTCTGGTTCGATATCTCCGATCCGGAGAGACCTGAATTGGAAGGTCGTGTGGAGAATGCTTTCCGTTATGCGCTTCCGACCATAGAGAATGGCTATGGGTTCGATTATAATATGTGTTATTCGGAAGAAGCGAGAGCGAAAGGTGTCGTGGTTGGTTGGGAGCCGAAGGAACGGGAGGAAACCATTTACCATTATCCGAGTTATGGCGGTGATCTGATGGCGAACGATGCGGCGCCGGGTACTTCCACGCAGGGAGTGAACGGATCTATGGCTCGTTTTTCTATTTATGGTAAGTACTTATATACGGTAGAACAGAATATCATGTGTGTTTTTGACCTGTCTGGAGACAAGCCTGTCTTGACGACAAACGACATTTGGTTGCAACGTGATGTCGAGACTCTTTTCAACTATAAAGATAAGATGTTCATGGGAACTCCGACCGGCATGTTGATCTATTCGCTGGAAGATCCGCTAGCGCCTAAGTATCGTTCTTCCGTAAGTCATGTCTTTGGTTGTGATCCGGTTGTCGTGGAGGATGACTTAGCGTATGTGACCGTGCATTCCGGAAATACTTGTGGGCAAAATACCAATGAACTGATGCTCATAGACGTGAGTGATGTGGACCAACCGAACCTGCTGGTTACTTATGGCATGAAATGTCCGAAAGGACTAGGTATCGATAACGGTACTTTATTCCTCTGCGACGAAGGTCTAAAGGTCTTCAACACAAAAGATCCTATGACCTTGATGGCCAATCAGCTTGTTCATTATGCCGGAATGGAGGTTACGACGTAATCCCTTTTAAGAATACCTTGATGATGATCGCCGATGATGGCCTTTACCAATACGATTATTCCAATTTACAGGCGATATCTCAGTTAAGTAAATTGCCAATGGGCGAATAGAGTTTAATATTCCTCTTCGCTATTCGCTTCGCAAGGTGTTTACCGGATTGCGGGATGCCGCCTTATAACTATGCCTGCTTACGGTCAGTAGCGTAACCATCAATACGATACCGCCGGACAGCAGGCATGTTCCTATGGAATACGTTCACGAAGATTCGTCACTTTTTTATGTGTTATTTATGCGAGAATGTAAATAAAATGAGCCTCCCGCTTTGATGTTATAATATTTATTCTGATCTTGCGGATGTTATTGTGTTTGATAAATTAAAATCTAAAACTATTATTATGAATCATTTTAACAATGTGCACGGACTAAAAGGATGCATTCGTTGTTTGACTTTAAAAAACGTGCTTTTAGCTCATTTTTTATTGGCTTTTTCAGTGGCAGGTAGTGTTTCCGCCGAGGTTTTGCCTACATCTTATTTAAATGGCATTGAACAACAATCCCGGAAAGTTGCAGGACGTGTTTTGCAAAGAGTTGATAACGAGCCGGTCATTGGTGCTAATATTGTTGTGACAGGTACAACAATCGGTACAATTACAGATGTGGAGGGACGTTTCTCATTGGACAACTTGCCGGCAAATGCCCGTACGCTTACCGTATCTTTTGTTGGCATGACTTCGCAAACGCTTCCGATCAAATCAGAGATGATGATACTTCTGGAGGATGATTCGGAAACATTGGATGAGGTGATGGTCGTGGCCTATGGTACGGCTAAGAAAAGTACGTTTACTGGATCTGCCAGTTTGCTGAAGTCAGAGAAGATAGAGGCTCGTCCTGTTACATCGGCAACTTCAGCCTTACTAGGATCTACGCCGGGTGTGCAAGTAGCCTCAGCCAGTGGTCAGCCCGGTTCAGATTCGGATATCTATATTCGCGGATTGGGCTCTATTTCTGCGACGAATACCCCTTTGATTATACTTAACGGTATGCCCTACGATCAGAGTATCAGTAGTATCAATCCCAGTGATATAGAGAGTATGTCTGTTTTGAAAGATGCCTCATCTGCAGCTCTGTACGGCGCACGAGGTGGTAATGGTGTTATCTTGATAACCACCAAGACGGGTAGTAAGGATCGTATGTCGGTGAATGTGAAAATCAACCAAGGATTCACGAATCGGCAAAGTCAGGATTATGAACGATTGGGCGTGAATGATTATTTGAAAGTATATTGGGAGAGCGCACGCAACCAGTTGATAAGTGGTGGTGCGTCACCAGAGCAAGCGGGAATGGCAGCCGCTCAAAACTTGATTTCAGGAACGCTGGGCTTCAATCCGTTTAACGTGCCGGACGATCAGGTCGTGGATGCGAACGGTGTGCTTAACCCGAACGCTACGTTCATGTGGGCGGATGATACCGATTGGGAAGACGCTATCCAGCGCACGGGCAGCCGTACGGATATAGGCGTGAGCGTGAGCGGAGGTAATAATAAGTCGGATTATTATCTTTCCGCCGGTTATCTGACGGAAGGTGGTTATATCATCGGATCGAAGTTTGACCGATATACCTTGAATACGAATGTTAACTCGCAGATCACCTCGTTCTTGAAGATTGGCGGTACGCTCTCTGGGAATATCAGCAAGGCGGAAGGGCAGCAGTCGCAAGCTTCGGGAAATAACAACAACCCTTTCCGATTCACTCGCTATATCGGACCGATCTATCCGATCCATGTACACGATCCTCGTACCAAAGAATATGTGCTGGATGCCAATGGTAATAAAGTGTACGACTTCGGTCAGGCCTATACGATCGAGGAGGGTGTGGAAGCGCCTTCGCGTGCGTATATCTCTGGTAATAACCCGGCTATTGAGTTGCAAAATATCAGCAACGGATACAAGCGGAATCAATTGAACGCGAAATTGTATGCAGAGATCCGTTTCTTGAATGATTTTAAGTTTACGGTGAACGGAGCCGTGGGAACAAGCTCTCGTTTAGGGCATTCGGCCAGTATCTATTATCCGGAGAAGACTGAGGTGGGGTCGAGCACGAAGACCGTTTCGTTTGAGACAACTTGGACGTTCAACCAATTGCTCTCCTATACAAAGAATTTCGGCAACCACCATGTCGATGTCTTATTAGGACATGAGAGTTATGATTATGAGTACAATTACCTGAAAGGCTCTATGCAAAACCAGACCATCCATAATGGCAACTTTGAGTTCAGCAATTATTCGGTGCCGGACGAGCAAGACTCTTATACGAATACCTACAAGACGGAGGGATTCCTTGCCCGTGCGAACTATGACTATAACAGCCGTTATTTCCTTTCTGCATCCGTACGCCGCGACGGATCCTCCCGCTTTTATAAGGATTCCCGTTGGGGTACATTCTTCTCGGTAGGAGCTGGTTGGCGTATTGACGAGGAGCGTTTCATGGAAGATCTTGATTTCATCGATTTGCTGAAGTTGCGTGTCGCTTACGGTGAGGTGGGTAATGATGCCATCGGTAGCTACTATGCGTGGCAAGCGGCTTACGAGCAGGCCATGAACGGATTGGAGGCCGGTTATATCCAGCAACGTGTCGTTCGTAATAAGGATTTGCAATGGGAGGTGTCTCGCAATGGCGATGTGGCGTTAGAGTTTGAGTTGTTTAAAAGCCGTTTGTCGGGTAGTGTAGAGTATTTCGATCGCCGTTCCAGCAACTTATTGTTCTCGATCCCGCAAGCACCGGATACGGGTACTACCAGCGCATATAAGAATGCAGGTACGATGTACAATCGAGGTGTGGAAGTTGATTTGAACGGAAGAATCATCCAGACGAAGGATTGGACGTGGTCTGTGGGAATTAACGCTACATGGTTGAAAAATCGGATTACCTCTTTGCCGGTAGAACCTTATAACAGCGGAGTACATCGGGTGGAAGAGGGACATTCGCGCTATGAGTTTTATCTTCGCCAGTGGGCGGGAGTAGATCCTGCTACCGGAAACTCTATCTATGTGCGGATCCGGAACTGACGGTGGAGTCTGTCGACCTGGTAGAGGTGGATGGAAAAACATATACGACTAACGTGAATGAGCCATTTATGATTGGGCCGGAGAATCTACACCGAAGGTATCGGGAGGTCTTAATACGAACGTATCTTGGAAGAATCTTTCTTTAAGCCTGTTGTTTAACTTCCAGCTAGGTGGCAAGATGTATGATGTGGGATATTCCGATTTGATGACACAGCCTTCAGGATCCGCATCCTTGACTTCCAACAAGCATGTGGATATCTTGAATCGTTGGCAGAAACCGGGCGATGTTACGAATGTGCCTCGCATCGAGGATTTCGCAGATACGAATATGAATGCGGGAACTTCTACTCGTTGGTTGATCAGCTCGAATATGTTGGAGTTGGCTTCCGCTACTTTGAGCTATGATCTGCCGAAGCAATGGCTGGAGAAGGTTTCCATGCAAGGACCTCGTATATGCGTCAGGAGAGAATCTATTCTTACTGACGAAACGAAAAGGTATTTTCCCTCGTTCAAACATATTCTCAGGATATAGTGGTAATGCAGATGTTTATTTGCCTGCGAGAGTATTTACTTTTGGTTTGAATCTTACTTTTTAAATCATGTTTCCTATGAAAAAAATATATATACTAGTGTTGATATCCTTTGCGGTATTATTCAATGGCTGCAAGGAGGATTTTTTGGAGACAACTTCCACACAAACGGTGGATGAACAAGCGGTGTTCAATGATACCCAATCGGCTATGTTGGCTGTAAATGGCTTGCATAAATTGATGTGGACGGGCGATCTGTCTAGTTCGGCTTTTTATGGCGGTTACGATATGTTGATGATTTGGTATGAGGTGATGGGGGATGATTTGGTATATACGTACAGCAATGCGCAGTTCCAAAAGCAGGCTCAATGGTCGAGCCATCGGAATGCGACGATCGGTAGCGCGACCCATTTTTATCGCTTGTTGCAATATTTTATCTCTAACAGTAGTATGATTATCGATAATATCGATGCTGCGGAAGGTTTGGAGAGCGAGAGGAATTATATCAAGGGACAAGCCCATTTTTACCGGGCTTTCGCCTACTTCACGATGGTACAGATGTATGGCGGCCGTTATAAGGCAGAGGGCGATAACACGCAATTGGGTGTGGTAATTCGTAACGATAACTCAACGGAGCGAGAGCGAGAGCTTCTGTAGAGGAGGTGTATACGCAGATCAATGAGGATATCGACTTGGCGATCCAATTATTGGGTGCTACGGAGGAGAAACGGACTAATAAGTCGCATATTGATTTGCACGTGGCTCGCGGTTTGAAGGCTCGTATCTTATTGACGCAAGGTAAATGGTTGGAAGCGGCTGAAATGGCTAAATTGGTCGTTGACCTATCAGGAGCCAAATTGCAAGATGATACCTATACGACATTGAATGATCGTTTCAGCGATCAATCAAATACAGAATGGTTGTGGGGATCGAATCCTTTGTTGCAGCAAGCTCCGAACTTGACTCACTTCCATGGATATATGTCGAATGAGATCATTTCGTATAATGGCAATACCCCTCGTGCGATTTATAATAAGTTATACGACAAGATCAGTGATACCGATGTGCGTAAAGGAATTTGGTTTCCGAGGGCGACCGATCCCAATACCCTTCCGCGACCGATCCGGGCGGAGTGTAACAGTAAAGCGTATGCTAATTATATGGCCAATAAGTTTATCGTATCGGATCCTACGACGAAAGGTGGCAGGGATGTTCCTTTCATGCGCTTGCCGGAGATGATGTTGATCATGGCGGAGGGATATGCACGTGCTGGGGAGCCAGGCAAAGCGGCTCAGGCTCTTTATCCGCTGGCAAGTCATCGGGATCCGGAGTATACGTTGTCTACGAAAACGGGCGAAAACTTGATCGAAGAGGTGATGACTCAACGTCGCATAGAGCTTTGGGGGGAAGGTTTCCGTTGGTTCGACTTGAAACGTTTGAATATGGATTTGGACCGTGGACCGGCTCCTCGTCCTGAGGTTTTCCCGAATGGTTTGATTGAATATTGGAACAAAGACGCAATGCCTAAAGTGGTGGATCCAGAAGCTTCTAATTACAATATGTATGGAGATGGAACGGTGACGGGTAACGGGAACAGATATCGTCCGGCCGGACATAGGGATTGGCAATGGGCTATTCCTGATAAGGAGACTCAACTGAATCCGCTTTGCGAACCGAATCCATAAAGTAAATAAATAGTTATGAGAAGATTTTTTTTAATGTGCCTGTTGCCAATCTTCTTGGCGACAGGTGTTTTTGCTCAACCACAAGCGGATGAGTATCCGTATGATTTAACGTATTTCTTGCCGGAAGGTTCTCAGGTTTATGACCCTCAGGTTCCTACCCCGGAAAAAATCTTGGGATTCCAGCTTGGAGAACAACATGCCGGATGGGATCAAGTAGTGGAATATATGAGAACATTGGCGCGATGCAGCGACCGTGTCACGATTAGGGAGACGGGGCGTACCTATCAGCACCGTCCTTTTATAGAGGTCGTGTTTACTTCGGCCAAGAACCAAAAAAATATAGATCGACTGAAGGAGGAGCACTTAAAGTTGAGCGACGTGGCGAAATCGAGAAGCGTGGTGATAGACGACATGCCTGTGATCGTAAGCTTGATTTATAGCATTCATGGAAATGAGGCATCGGGTGTGAACGCTTCGTTGGCTGTTGCCTATCATTTGGCGGCGGCACAAGGGCCTGAGATCGAGGAATTACTAGACCAAGAGATTGTCGTGATGACTCCCGGAGCCAATCCGGATGGAATCAATCGGTTTGCGTCGTGGGTGAATTCCTCTAGAAGTTTTACGAATGTTAGCGATATAAAATCACGTGAGTTTACCGAGCCTTGGCCTTCCAGTCGTACGAACCATTATTGGATCGATTGCAATCGCGACCTGCTTATGGCACAACATCCCGAGGGAATCAATGGCTTAAATGGATATTTTGAATGGTTGCCCAATGTGGTCGTGGATCAACATGAGCAAGGGGCGTTACGTCCTTATTATTTCAGTCCGGGACATCCTAAGCGTACTCATCCGTTTACTCCCCAGCTTAATCAAGACTTGACGGCCGAGATTTCTTCTTATACGGCAAAGGCACTCGATCGGATTGGGACGACTTATTATTCGAAGGAGGGTTATGATGACTTCTATTACGGAAAAGGGGCAGCTTATGGAGATGCGCATGGATCCGTTTGCCTGCTATATGAGCAAGGTTCCACGCGCGGACATTTGCGTAATACCCCGAGCGGGGAATGGACCTTTGGCTGGACAATCCGGAATCAGGCCCTAGCCTCTTGCGCTACGCTGGAAGCGGCCAAGGCGATGCGTACCCGTTTGCTGACTTATCAGAAGGAATATTATGAGCGTACGGCTTCCGAGGTGCAGAAGGAGGCGGTACAGGGCTATGTGTTCGATACACGCGGATCTAAGTCTGTCGCTTTTCATTTCTTGGAGAATATGGCCCGTCATCATATCGAGGTCTATCAGTTGGCGAAGGACTATCAAGCCGCAGGTGACAAGGAGTTCCGAAAAGGTTCAGCTTATGTCATTCCGGTGGCGCAAAAATACAGTACGATGGTTAAGGTGCTTATGGAGGATTGTTTAGAATATACGGATAGTACTTTCTATGATATCTCTACATGGACGTTCCCGTATGCGTTTAACTTGGAGTGTGCTCCGGTGAAGAGTGTCGCCGGATTGATGGGGGATCGGATTGAGCGAAATGATTTTCCGCAAGGACGGCTCATCGGCGGGGAAAGCCGGGTGGGGTATGTGTTTGAGAACCGGGAGTTTTATGCGCCTAAGGTAGTCTATGAGTTGCAGCGTAAGGGGATTCGGGTCAGTGCGACCAACCGTCCGTTCCAATTTAAGAACGAAGAGGGAGAATGGACGATGGGCTATGGTACCTACCAGGTATTGACGCATAATCAGCCGCTTCCTTCGGATGTGCTCTATGCGACATTGGGTGAGTTGGCAAAAAATACGGGAGTGGATATCTATTCGGCCAACACGGGATTGATGGCTGATGTGGATTTTGGCAGCCCGGCTTTTAAACCATTGGAACAGCCGAAAGTGGCTATGTTGGTAGGACGTGGCGTAAGTATCCCGGAATCGGGTGAGATTTGGTTCTTGTTGGATAAGCGTTTTCAGATGCGTCCGGTATTGATAGAGAACCCGTCTTTGACAGGCAAGGACTTGAAGGCTTACAATGTTATCATTTTGGCTAATGGTGTTCCAAATCTAACTAAGGGTACCGAGACTGCTTGAAGGAGTGGGTTGCTGCCGGAGGAGTGTTGATCGCTACCGGAAAGGCTAGCGCATGGGCTAGCAAACAAGGGCTTATCTCTTTAAAGACAAAGGAAACATTGCTTGAAAAGGCGGACAGCTTATCGGTTTATCGTTCTTTTGCGGATAAGGCGGAAGCAAAAGCCGGAAAGTTGATCAAAGGGGTAATTCTGAATTGTCATTTGGATAAGACGCATCCGCTAGCTTGGGGACTTGATCAAGATGAGATTGCTGTTATAAAAACGAATGATATCATTTTCCAGAAAGATAGGGATCCGTATGTTTCGCCTTTATATTATACCAAGAAGCCCTTGTTGTCGGGATTCTTGTCGGCGGATAATGCGAACTTATTGAGAGAGGAGCCTGCTGTCATAGTGAAACCTTATAAAAGCGGTAAGGTGATTGTTTTTGCGGATGATATGAATTTCCGTTCTTACTTCTTTGGAACTAGTAAGTTGTTCATGAATGCGTTATTCTATAACAAATGTATGTAATCATCGGATGATATGGAAGAAGGTGTGCCAACATATAAAATGGCACACCTTCTTTTGTTATTCGCTCCGTAAAGCGTTTACGGGATTGCGGGATGCTACCTTATAGCTATGCCAGCTTACGGTCAGTAACGTAACTATCCATACGATACCGCCGGACAGCAGGCATGTCGCCATGGATATGTCCACCCGATATACGAAATTCTCCAGCCAATCACTCAGCGAATACCATGTTATGGGAACGGCTATTGCGAAAGCGATCCCTACCCAGCTGATAAACTGTCGGTTTAATAGGTATAAGACCTCCCCGGTCGTAGCCCCGTTTACCTTACGGATACCGATTTCTTTCGTACGTTGCTCGATCACATAGAGAGCCATGCCGAATAGTCCGAAGGCGGTTAGCAAGAGGCTGATGATCGAGTACATGATGAGCAAATGTGTCAACTCGGTTGTTTTCCGGTTGGATGCCATAAACTCCTCGTATATATCTTGATATTCGAAAGGGGTATTGGGATTGATTTTTTCCCATGTTTGTTTCAGCAAGTCCATGGCCTCGGCTCTGTGTTCCGCTTTCAGTCGGATTTGAATGAAGTTATAAGGGGGAGTGCGTATCAAGTAGGTCAAGCTGGGGTAGACTTCTTGGCGTAAGGTCCCTGTATATAGGTTCTCAATGATCCCTGCTATAATCGCTACCGGTTTTCCCTCCTTTTCCATTTGTCCAAATTCCGTGTCGTAAAGGCGGACGGGCTTGCCTATCGGATTCTCGCCTTTGGGTATGAGTAAGCATGCGTATTGTTCATTTATATAAACGGGTGTGTCATATTGTTTCAGGGCCTCTCGCTCGGAAAGTCCTTGAAGGATGTTTATCTTCATGACTTGTAGGAAAGTACTATCTCCTTCGTATTGGCCTAGCGAATAATAAACCTCATTACCTTTTTCGTCCTTTAAGATCATTTGCCGCAACATAAAGTTAAGGATTGATCCTTTTGATAGGCACATCTCATCAATAACGGGATACCGTCGGATCTCTTTGGCAAAGGTCTCTATAGGTTGTTTCCCACTCCAGTCGGCTATTTCGATGAGGTTTCGATAACGATCACCGTTTATTTGAGTAAGCTCTAGTTGTTGCCGTACGGTTAACGTGGCAAATATTAGACCGATCGAGATTGCGAACTGAATGATGGAAAGTGCGGCTATGAATGTTCGTTTTCGAGATCCTACGCTCAATGACTTATATTCACCATGGGATAAAGATGTGATCTTCTTGCTCATATATATAGAAGGGATGGTAGATAGCAATAGGATAAACGCCCCGATCACCGATAAGACTTGTCCGCTGAAGAAAAATCCCAAGGAAATGCGCCCGGACACGAGTCGATTGAAGGCTGGTAGGAAATCCAGCGTAAGCAATAAGGATAAAAAGAAAGCGATCAGTACGGTAAGGAAAGTATCCATGAATAGCTGGCGATGGATTTGTCCGACCGATGCCCCCATCACTTTCTGGGTGTAGATCATCTTCACCTGTTGCAAGATGCGGGAGAAACTTAGGTTGGCATAATTGAAACAGGCGATCACGAGGATCAGGATAGCCGAGAATATGCCAACGTATAGCAAGTCTTTCTGGTTTCGATGGATGTAAGGGATATATTCTTGCGTATAGGTTTGATCTTGGAAATAACTCTCTTGAAGGGTATAGAAATAATATTGTCCGATCTCACCTTGTAAAGTGGGAACCTTGTCATGCTTTAGTTTTTGGGCGAACGTATCTATGTCAAAGAGATCGTTCACCAATAATAGGGCAGGACCGCCATTCAACTGGGAGCCTGTACCCGTCAACGCGTTAAACTTCAAGAATGATTGTGGGTACTCTTCGATAACGGCGGCAACTTCGTAAATAACCGCCTTATCTTCTTCAGAAGATTTTGCTGAGAAAGTTTTGCCGATAGCATCCTCGTTTCTGAAAAAGATCTTCGCCTGATTTTCGGTCAATGCGATTGCGTTCGGTTGGGTCAATGCCTTATTTAGATCTCCTGCCAGTACCTTGTAAGGGAAGAAGCGAGGGAGGGAAGGATCTGCCTTGACAATCAAGATCGGGTCAAAGCGCTTTTCCCCTATCGTGATGAAGGCGCTATTCTCTACGCTCATTCGTAAATAATCCTCTATTTCCGGGTATTGATCTTTTAGTTGTACAGGGATTTTTCCCACAATAAAAGATACTTTTTCCCCAGAAGTCAAAGGGGAATCTTGTGCCATATAAATGATATGTGACTTATTGGAATTATTGGATTCTATCCCGGATTCGTAAATGACATACGAGATCAGCAGGTTGGTGCAGGTGATACCTACCGCCAGACTTAATAAGGATATAATGGCAAACGTCTTGTTTCGCCACCAGTTACGGAATATAAGTTTTAGTGAGATGGATTCCATGGTTTTATCAGTTTGTTGATTCAAAGCTATCCGGTTACGTGGAATGTAGCAAGTAAAAACAAAGGAAACAATCATAAATGGCTGGATTTGTCTAAATATTGGACACTGATACCCGGGAAAAGATCGTATCTTTGCGAGCGCAAAAGAGGAGGTTTCATGCGTGACGCAAAGATTATAGTCGTAGATGACAATGAGGCGGTACTGAGAAGTCTGCGAACGATCCTGTCCCACGAGTTTAAGACGATCGTTACCGTATCATCTCCCGTACTATTGCCAGCTCTTTTGCGGAATGGAGATGTAGATATGGTTTTACTGGATATGAACTTCGGCGCTGGAAAGCAAAGCGGTGGGGAAGGGCTTTTCTGGTTGGATCGTATCTTGGAGCTTAAGAACTCCAGCTGTTATCTTGATAACCGCTTTTGGGGATATCGAGCTGGCTGTATCTTCCCTTAAAAAAGGGGCTACGGACTTTATCGTGAAACCTTGGGATAACGAGAAATTGATTCAAACACTTATCCACGCCTTGGAACGTCGTGCGGAATCAGATGCGAACGAGATTTCGTCTGTTGCCGAATCTCTTATCAATGCGTTGCTAAAGAAATATACGGAGGCTTATGCGAAACCGTTACCTCGTCTGACAGTGGAGGCGGTCGATAAATTGTCTGATATGGCCGGTCGGGTGATCTGGCCTTGTTGCAGCAAACCATCGAACGTACGGTCTTACTTGTGGATAAATGCCGTTTGGATGCTGATGATTTCTATGTGGAGGATCTTTCGAATGTTTCCCACCCTTGTACGTTGGAGGATATGGAGCGACAGTTTATCGCCGAGGTATTGAAAGAAAAGAATGGGAACCTGACGCTTGCGGCCCAACAATTGGATATTAGCCGCCAGACCCTTTATAATAAGATGCGGAAATACGGATTGTAGATTATAAGGAGAGTAACGATGGTTAATCTGAATTTATACCTGAAGATTATAGGGAGTGTCTCCTTGATCGTGCTTTTTGCGTTGCTTGGATCCATGTTGTTGATAACCGCTACCTCTTATTTCTTATCCTTTGTATGTCTGTGTTTTATCCTGTTGATAACTCTGTTGATAACCCGGTGGATAAACGGTACAAACCGTAAGATCGCTATCTTCTTCGAGTCGATTCGTAATGGGGATGCGGCCTTGCGATACCCGGATACAATGAATGATCCCTTTGTAAAGGACTTATATGCGGAAATGAATCGGATTATCCTCCTATTCAGTCAAAACCAGAATGAGATGGAAGAGAAGCGATTGTATTACGAGAGCATCTTGCGGGTACTGACGCATGAGATTCGTAATTCGATTACGCAATCCGTTCCTTATCTGCTGATCTGTTGAAATATTCCGATACATATACTCTGGAGCAATTACGGGAAGGTTTGGAGGTTATTCATGGGCAAGCGAAAAATCTATCCGCTTTCTTGGATTCCTACCATCGTCTGACGCATCTTCCGGAGCCGGAAAGAACCGAGGTGCCTATAACCTCTTTATTTCGGAAGATGGAACGGTTGTTGTGTGCCGAGGCAGGTAGCGACCGTATTCGTTTTTCCTCTGCGGCAGACTTAACGGTACATGCGGACCAAAACTTGATCGTGTTGGCTCTGATTAATTTGATCCGTAACGCATTACAGGCGATAGAGGGGCAAGTGGATGGCATCGTCTCTGTGGAAGCCTTGGAGACAGATGGTAGGGTATATATAACTATAACAGACAATGGCCCCGGCATTTCTCCGGAACTATTGTCTGCTATCTTTACGCCTTTCTTCTCTACGAAGTCCGGTGGTAGCGGCATCGGTCTCAGTATCTCCCACCGCATAATGCGATTGCATGGCGGCGATTTAACCGTTAATTCCTTACCCGGTGTCCATACCGAGTTCCGTATGAAGCTGTAATTGTCTGATCAATACCCCAACTCAAACGGTTGTTCTACGGCAGGTACGCCTTCGGACATCCATTTAGGCATCTTCTCCTTTTTTAGGTAATGATTGAAGAATTGGAACATGCGGCGTTGGAAATCGATGCGGTTTGCCATATGCATCGGCCAATGCGGTTCGCCTGTATAATTCAGTAACCAGCAAGGTTTACCTAACCGTTTCATGGCAACGAAATACTCGATACCTTGGTACCAAGGCACATGACCGTCGGCATCGTTGTGCATGATCAATATTGGGGTCTGCACCTTATCCATCGTGAACAACGGCGAGTTTTCCAGATAACGAAGTGGAGAACTCCATGGCGTAGCTCCTAAACGGCTTTGTGTATGCTCGTATTGGAAAGAGCGGGCCATGCCGGAACCCCAACGGATACCGCCATAAGCGCTAAACATATTTACGACAGGCGCCCCAGACTCGATAGCGGAGAATAAATTCGTGCGAGTCGCTAAATAAGCTACTTGGTAACCTCCCCAGCTATGTCCTTGCGCACCGATCCCTTTTTCATCGATATATCCTTTGGCGATCATCATGGTGATACCCGGCATCAAGCAGTTATAGCAGCTTTCTCCCGGATAACCATCTACATAGCGAATGTCCGGGTTGAAGATGACATATTCGTTGCTATTGTATAAGTGATAATCGATCGTAGAACGATGCGGTTCCGGCATACGGTAATTATATAAAGTCTCCGAATTCCGCTCGTAGAAGTTTACCATCATCGGGTACTTCTTGTTCGGATCAAAATTCGCCGGCTTATAAACGACACCTTCCAGTGGACGGCCGTCCAAGGAAATCCATGATACCAACTCGGCGGTACCCCAGATAAAACCTTCCTGCTGTTTGTCTCCGTGTGTCAATTGCACGGATTTCTTGAACGCCAAGGTCGAATAGTGGATATCCGGGTATTGCTGGAAGGTTTCCATCGTATAGATCACGTCATCCGTATTCTTCGCCTTGTTGATAGATCGCAGCATATAATTGCCCGCCAGCAAAGTCTTCGGGGCGGCAGGAGCGGAGAGGCGTGCGTTGTAGAATCCGTATCCTTTTGTGGCCTCGTTGAATCCTTTTAATAATTGCGGTTTGCCGAGGTCGATAAAGCGAGCCTCTTTATCCAGTTGTTCCAAGCGGTAGGACAGTTTCTCCTTCCTTCCGTTCACGGTCAGGTTGATCGGTGAGGTAGCTGCGGTCGGATCGAATTTCCAGATGTCGTAACGATCATAGATCAAGAGATTTTGATCATTCGCAGTCCAGCCGGCGGCTCCATGCGCATAAGGATAATCGGGAACGTCGTTCTCCTCGTCCCAAGCCGGGAAGCTTTCCGGAGTGGTTAGGCGATATCGCTTACCTTCCGCCAAGGCGATCGTGTACCAGCAGCTATCCGTCTCGCCATACCAATACGCATATTTACCTTGTGGGGAGAGGCGGAAACGGCCATAATCCGCTTGGGCGATTTGCTTGCGCTCCCCGTTATCCAACGATACGGTATAATAGTCGCTGCGTGTGCGGGCCTCCCACATGGAAGATAAAGAATAGGGACGGGAAGTGGAAAGGAGCGCCAAGGGTGCGTCACCCTCATTACCCAATTGGATATTCGGTAATTCCTCATTCGCCAATTGGAAGATAGAGCCGTTGCCCAGATTATAAACCGCTTGATAGCTTTTCTTTAAGTCTTTTTCCTTGTTATAATTCTGTACGGTATATTGTACGGGCTCATCCCAACTCCAAACCTGTACGTTCGGACGATTCTCGGCTAGTTGGGTCGTGTCTTTTTGCCTCGGCTCCGGTGAGGTACCGAAGAACAGACGGGAAGCGGATTTCGAGAATTGAAGCATCCCGTTCTCATTGATTACCCATTCAGCAGGGAAAGCCTTGTTTCCACGGGTGGCGATTTCTTTTGCGGGAGCGTTATGTTCGGATAGCCATAAGCTTAACGCTTTGTAAGAAGAATCTTTGTCGGCGCAATATAAGAAAGCTAGCCGTTCCCCTTTCTCGTCGAACGTGGTTTGTTTGAATACGCCTTTTCCCTCTTTGATGAGCACCGGACTTCCTTTCTCCGGGTTCAAGGTGAATATACCTGCTTCTCCTTCCGCCGCGCTCGTGTAATATAGCATACCGCTTTTCTTGGCGAATTGGAAATCCGTTACGGTCGGGAACTGGAAGGTCTTGCTTCCATCCAGCGAACGGACGTACAAAGTGGAGTCCTTCCGGCCTCTTTGATAAGCGATCCAATCCGCCTCGTCCGCTAATTTGAAGGTTTTGAGGGAGTCTATCGTCTCTTTCTTACCGGCGACGGAATAGATTACCAAGGTGTTCATCGGCATCTTGTCCTCTTTCGTATTCAATACTTTCAGGGAATCTACCGTAGACTTTCCGGGTGTTTGCGTGACAACCAGATAACCCGAGGAAGCGGAGAACGCAAACTTATCGGCCGGAGAAAAAGTGGCGGTCTCTTGCCCTTGGGCCGCATACAAATAAACGGTAGCGTCACCTTCCCAAGGTTCCATCTTGCAGGCTACCCATTTTCCGTTGTCCGAGATATCCCGTCCGTGATTCGTTGCCAAGTGATCAGGTCATCAACTGTTAGGCTTTTAGAGGCGTTTTGCGCGAAGGCTGGGGAAAGACTTCCCAGACATGCTACAAAAGCCAAGTACTTTAAGTGTCTCATCGTGGTTGTATATTGATTTTGAAGCAAAGATAATGGCTTTATCAGAATCTTTATTGCTTTTGACTGGATTTTGCTTCTGGAAAAACACGTACGTGTTTCCGAGAAAACATGTACGTGTTTTTTGTAAAAGTCGTACGTGTTTTCTGGACAAGGTAATGGCGTTTTTAATGTGTTGATTATCAGTGTTCTTTTTGAGCGTTCTAATGATCGCAGTTATAAGCGGCTTACAATGGGCATTATAAAGGTGTTACATTGCCTATTGTAAAGACCTTATAATGGGCATTATGATGATAGGAAGTTCCTTTGGTCAACGGTAGGAAAAAAGGTTTGTAAGTGGTTAGTTATTCACTTCCCAAGCCGTAAGTTATCCACTAGGTATAGCCGTTAGTTATTCACTCGACAAGCCGTAAGTTATTCACTTCCGAGGCCCAAAACGGGGGAGTTTATATTGAATATGTTATTTATTGCAAGGAGATATTTTAGTACGCTATTATAATGTACGCATGTACATTATATTATATGTATGAAAATGATTGTTGAAAACGATCGTTATAATTAGTCATTTGCAAAGGTATGCGTTTCTTTGACTTCTGCAACCCTTCCGAGCTATTTTTTTGTTCCCTTATTCGCTTTCTTATCAATAGGATAGGCTATCCTTTACGAAACAAGCTCTTCCTTCCACAAACTCCCCTTTGTACCTCTCGAAAAACGCAAGATCTAACGATCGTTTAGACTAGTCGTTTTCGTAAAGCCGAGATTGGCTAAAAGGGTTGATGGATATATAATTAACACTATTATTAATATTAAATTTTCGATTTATGAACAAGAGAATTTCTACTTTGTTTGCGTCGTTCTTGCTTATGGCGGGGGCGGTGTTCGCTGCTGGAGAAACTACACCTGCGAAAACCTATGAAGCACTTGATAAAGTGACGAATGGGGAAAAGGTGTATCTGGGAGCTGATCCTAATGAGGATACTAAAGCTGTTACAAGCTTTTTAAAATCAGAGGAAGTAAAGAATGTAGGTTACGGTTTCACTACGGTTGACGAAGCTGGTGCGGAAGTGTTTACGGTAAGTGGTAAGAAGACGGAAAATGGTACGGACTATTTTCAACTGTTGAATGCCGCGGGTAAGGTGATATATGGTACGACAAGTGGTGACGTTGTGGGCACTCCTGATGCGGATGCGGTAAAGAAGGGCTATTGCTGGTTTACGTTTGCCGAAGGTGTGATTAAGCTTGGAAACAAGCCTTTGGCATACGATATGTCCTCCTCTTCCAAAGTCGCTAAAATGCTTAAAGCTTCTAAAGAAACGACAGCGGACGACTTAAACAAGAACCTTTCCGGTAAAGGATTCTCCTTCAAATTCCCGAAAGCCGCTTCAGAGCCGGACGTGAATCCGTTTGGGGAGCAGATGTTCGCTATCGACGCTGCTACGGTTAATGAGCAATTGGAATTAGGTGTGGAATCGGTTTCCGGTGTATGTTTCGTAGTCGCCAACGATGCCGGTTTGAAGCTGGCTAAAAGTGATGGCAAAACTAAGGATAACTTGAAAGCCGCTACTTTCATCGTATTGAATCCGAACGCTATTTTCGGTATCACTAGCTTGGATGCTACTCAAGGTGAGGGCTTCGGCTTCACTACCGTAAAAGGCGAGAAGTTGAACTCAACCAATGTTAAGAAAGATGGTAAGATCGCTTTCGTGAATGCTATCTATAGTGTTTCAGAAAAGGATTTGGCTAATAAAGGTGGGCAGTATACGGTCCAGATGAAGGGTGTTAAGGCTACGAAGGATACGGATGAGAACCATGGTTCAAATCTGAATGTTTACGTCGGCGCTTACTCCTTGACCGCTGGTGGCTTGAAGACCTATATCACTACTAAAAAAGATGAAGCTAAGCTTACTTTGGCTCAAACAACGGGTGATACTTGGGCAAAAGCTTCTGATTTGTTGAAGACTGACGGTGCCGCTATCTATAATATCTATTTTACGGGTACGCAGCCTGAATCCGGTAAGGAGAATGAATCTTTATATGGCAAATATTTGGTTTCTAAGTATGCGGCTAAGGCTGACGTGGCAAGAACGAATTCTTATTCTTTCGTTGAAGAGGCTGTCGACTCCGAAGACGTAGACTTGAAGGCTCCGTCCGCTCAATGGGTTGTTATCGCGATGCCGGGTATGGGTAGTGTTACGTTCAAGAATCTTGAGACAAGCGAGACTTTCAAGGCAAACTTGTACAAAACAGATAAGGCTGGTATCTATCAAGCCGTAAGTACTACGGTTGGTGAATTAACCGCGGAGAATATCAAATTGGTAGCCGTAAGCGGTAACGAGGGCTTCTTGAACTTGACAGACGCTCAATTGAAACAAAAGGCTCAGTTGGTATTCAATGGTAAATCAACCGTGGCTGTTGATAAACTGTACATGTATTACAATGACGATGCTAAGAAAAAGCAATTTGAGCCGATTAGTGATGTCGCTAAGAGCTACTCTTGGGCTTTCGAGAAGGCTGAGTCCGTGAAGAACAATTTCAAGTATATCTATTTGAAGGATGATGCCGTTGCGGAGAAAGAGGCTGATATGTTGACTATACAGGCTTATTATCTGGTTGATGGAGATAATGGCTTCAAACATGATACTGATAACAGCAAATACGCATTGGCAGAACATAAGGATAAGAAGTCAGAGAAGTTATCTCGTTTGGTATTCAAGAAGAACGTAGATGGAACTTATTCCGTAATCTGTTTGGATAGTGAGCTTAATGCGGAGAAAGCGGCTGATAATTATAACCAAGTAGTGAAAGCTGGCGCTAAGAGATTATACGTAGATGTAACTGAAGCTTCTTTCTCGGAAGATTTGGTAGGTGCGGATAAATCTTATACGAATGTAACCGTAGATTTCTATCAATTGGGCATCAGCTTGGAGGCTACCCCGAGACACGCTACATTGGACGGTGATGAAGGCTCAATCTCCTTGAAAGAGAACAAAAATGGTATCTTGGAAGGTGTCATTGGCGCGGAGGGCTTGACTTTCTGGTTGGATACGGCAGACAGCAAGGCTGAGATCCCTTCTTTCTATATCTCTAAGGGCATCGCTACCGAAGAACCTGTTACTAAAGCGGAAGAACCTGCCGCAGTTACCAGAAACTTCTTGTATTATGCTAAGGACTCTATGTATTTCTGGAACGAAAGCAAGGCTAAATTTGACGTAAACGCTAACTATGCGTTGGAAGGCTCTTATTCTAATGATCCTACGGAGGAAACGGATGTTAAGGCTATCTTCCGCCCGGCAGTTTTGGCAGGTGTGGATACGATCAATACGACCGTGAACGGTAAGGCTGTGGTAGTGGCTAAAGAGACTAAGGAAAATGTTTGCTCAGCAGGCATCGATAACTTCAAGTTCTATATCACGAAAATAGAGGGTGGTTATTCAGTTACGCCGGTAGGTGCCGCTACTACTTACTTGTATGCGTTGAACGGTAAATTAGGCTTTACTACTAATGCTTCTAAAGCGTTGCCGCTAACAGTAGGCGAGGGTAATCCTACATCTAACGAGTCTATCGATAATTCCGTATCTTCTTCTATCGTAGTAACAGGCAACGCCGGTTATGTAACGATCCAAGGCGCTCAAGGCGAGACGGCTTATGTCCGTAACTTGTTGGGTATGCCGTTGGCAGAGACGGTTATCACTTCTGATGACGCGACGATCGCTGTTCCCGCTGGTATCGTTCTCGTGACGGTTGGCGAGGAGACCGTAAAGGTTGTCGTTAAATAAGACATGTAAAGGAATAATGAAATAAGATAATCATGTTCCGTGAGGGCCTCGGTCCAAGTACCCCGTGATGGGCGAACAGGCGGGAGCGATTAATATTAATACTAAAGTAATAAATTAAAGTTCATCCGTAAGTACCTCCGTGAGGATGGAGAGCGGATAAAGAATTAGCCCCGGTCGTTTGTTTGATCGGGGCTTACTTTTGGAGGTTACCGGCTTTGTTTGTCCATGAAGTTAATTTATCAGGGTATTGGAGTTGGTTTATTTCTACTTACTGCTTTTTCTTTTGCTATTGTTGTTTGGTGTCAGAGCTATGTTGTAGGAAGAACCTTATAAAGGCGCGTTGATCCTGTTCGTTTTTAATGGTAAGTTCCGTTTTTTCCTTTTTGTGCTGTAGATAGTATTTATATCCTTTCAATAGCACTATGAACAAAACTGCAAGGAGTAAAAAGCGGAGAATATATTCAAAGATAATCCTGATTTATCCTTTAAATACTCGATCTTGTCATCGATGAACCCTGCGTTAAAGAAGTATCTTTCGATACTTATATGTTGCTGGTAAGTATCATTGTTGAGATCGTCATCGAGGAAATATAGTGTTTGGATCATTTCTTTGTAAGCTTTTCCTTCCGTGTGCATTTCTATGGCTCGGCTATAGCGTTTTTCAATAAGTCGAAATCTTGGTATATTTATTGGGCCGAAATGAATTATCCCATCTAATATCTTCTCCGCTATTTTCTCGTTTAGCAATACCTTGAATCTCAGATTCGCTACATTTTGGCTTAATGTACTTATTTGTTTATAAGGCCCCATCAGCGTACAAGATCGCACAAATCAGCATGCGGTAAATTTTACTTTTTCCTGTTCTTTATAAAATGCCATGATAATGAAAGCAATACCAAAAACACTGTTCTCAGCCGTAATAATATGTCAAATATACTTGAATGTCGTTACGGTATTTATATCTAATTCCCCGGCATACAGGGCAGGAATTAATGCCCGTTGTCCGTTTAGCTCATGCGTTATCGAAAACAGGAGAGCTAAGAATCCAGCAACGAGATAATAGTAATTTATCTTTTTCATTTTATTTTTTATTGAAAGGGGAAGACTATTGTTTTACGATAATCTTCCCTCTTTGAGTTAATTAGATCTTCTTCCCGATATAAAACACATAACCATAGAACTCTTTGTATTTGTCATACAACACCTTTTCATGGCGTTGACCGGCTATAAGTTCCTCAGCGGTTTTGCTGCCTGCATGTTTCTTCAGAAACTCATCCTGTATCTTGCTGCATGGAGAAAAGTAATGCTCTGTCCAGCAGGTTTCAGGTAACGTAAATGCGGCAACAAGACGATAACCGGCTTTCTGCAAGACTGAAATATTATGACTTATCGTGTTCATTTCAGGAACTGCGTCAAGCCAGAACTTTTCGATTTCGGCGGGGCGGTCATCCGTAAACCACGACTCATAGGTCAGGGCGACATAACCGTCTTTTTTTAGAAAGCCGTTCCAATAATTCAAGCCTTTTTTAAAGCCGATATTGGCGATAGCCCTTCAGACCAGATAAGGTCTAAGGATTCTTTCCCGAAAGGAAGATCGTCCATTGAACCTACAACACCTTTTACCCTATCGGAAAGGTCAGATTGTTTGGCGTTCCGACTGAATATATTGATAAATTCAGGAAAGAGGTCAAGCCCGGTAATCTGCCCCGGAGCATTCTCTGCCAAAATCATTGTCTGCCCTCCCGTACCGCAACCAAGGTCGGCAATGCGGGAATTATCAGCCAAATTGTCGATAAAACTCAACGCTTTAAGAGTTGCTTCTGGGCTGCCCGGTCCTTGACGTTCTACGTTTGAAAAGTATTCGCAGATCAGGTTGAAATCGAATTCGTGAATTGTTTTATTTTCGTTACTCATGATGTTTTTTATTAAAAGTTATCTATCTGATTCTTCATTTCGCCAATGCTCGGGTTTGTTTAATTCTTCGCTGCATTTAATTTTTCCTTTACCGATTTCGAATCCTTTTGGGCTTATTGGTTGAACCATCCAATAATCACTATATTCTTCCAAAATGGGATAAGGCGCAGGATAACCTAAATGATTGGCATCAGGTATAAATCCATATTTAGGATAATATTCTTTATGCCCTAATACGAACACAAGGTTTGAACCTTTTTCTTGTAATTTCTCTATACCAGCCTTTATCAGCATTCCACCAATACCTTGCCGTTGATATTCCGGTTTTACAGCCAAAGGTGCAAGAATATGCATCATCGGTTGCTGCTGCTGTTCGTTGAAATAGGCTCTGGTAAAAAGAATATGTCCGATAGGCTCGTCTTTATAAAAAGCAAGAAGTGAGACTATCGGTTTGGTTGTATTGTCGGCTAATAACTCTGCTACGAGTTCGGCTTCCTTATCATAGCCGAATGCCAATTTCTCAACTTCCATTATATGGCTAAAATCGCTTGTCGCAGTTTCTCTTATTTGAATATTATTTAAATTCATTGTATTATGTATGTTAAGAACTTCAACAAATGCATAACGCACCTTGTCAAGCTTTAATTAATTCCTAAAGGTATATGAAAAATAGCTCGGGCAGGAATATGCCCGAGTATGATGGTGGGATAACCCCGACAGGAACGTCTGAGGTTATTTACTTTACAATTTCCTTCTTTGTTTTACACATAGGTTGCAAAAGTAATGGTTTTTTCTGTATTTATATTATTGGAGAGCTGGAAATTATGTCAAACCGTTTTAAATTGCAAAATATGCTTATTATAATATCTTTATAGTCAGAGGTTTCCAATACAGTGAAAATAGATAGGAAAAAGCAGGCTAACTTTGTTGGCAAATTAAGCTAGGTTCATCGGCAAAGTATGTTAAGTTCATCGGCAAAGTAACTTAACATACTTTGAAAGTGGAGCAATAGGTATGTGTTAATGATTCGTCCCCTCGAATAAATCCTTTGAATTGTTGGATAAGCCATTCTTTAGCTTGAACTGGTTGAACGTATAGCTAAGGGTCAAGCCTATCAACGGGTAATCGGGCCGGATTCGTGTTTTGGAAATCAAGTTCGAGGAAGTGATCGTATTGACATAACGGGCCG
>ENA-OQCK01000126-OQCK01000126.1-human-gut-metagenome-genome-assembly--contig:-NODE-126-length-43372-cov-3.768852_pt1 | contig 43372 bp, 55 predicted proteins | sample MGYA00242498_ERZ504578 | MGnify/ENA primary metagenome ERZ504578 (study PRJEB26092, sample SAMD00036229) | human gut metagenome | host: Homo sapiens | study: EMG produced TPA metagenomics assembly of...
TGACAAAAGCCAGCCTCTTGGCCAGTTCGTCATTGCTCACCGGTTCCGGCTGAAGCACTTTTGACGCGGCGTAGTAGCGCACCACTTCCTTGTCTCCACTCTTGTCCACCTTCTTGCGGACCACATAATTCATTGACATACCAATCTTTCTTTATAATTAGGTTCGTAAAAAACGAAAGATATTCCCGCCCGACGCGAGGCACACCTACAACTTGCATACACAAAGCCTATACCTTACGGTAAAGACTCCGTGACCGAATACCTTTCACTATATGACTGAATACCTAAAACACCCGGATGTATTGCCCCAAAACATGGAGATGTTTCACCCAAAACACCCGGATGTAATACCCCAAAACATGGGGATGTTTTGGGAGAAAAGATGGGGATGTTCTGACCTTTCAGTATAGGGTTCAAAGGTAATGACTCCCTATGAGAAATACAATAGATATAGGCCTTTTTGATGGTCGGAATCAAGCTCCTTTTTCTTCGGAAGCAGCAGGCAGTACCCGCTGGAAATCTCTGCCGGACGGAGACTGGAATACCTGCAAATCGAATTCGGGGATGATTGCCAGCACATGGTCGAATACATCCGCCTGCACCCCTTCATAGGGCACCCAATCCTTCAGCGCACAGAAGAAATAAAGTTCTATCGGGATACCGCGGTCGGTAGGCTGGAGTTGGCGCACCATGCAGGTCAGTTCCTGATTTACGTCGGGAAGACTTTTCAAATAAGCCGTCAGATACGCCCGGAACACACCCAGATTGGTCTGGCGGCGTCCGTTGACGAGGATGGAGTTATCGATGCCGTTTTCCACATTGTACTTTTCAATCACTTCCTCCGTCTGCTCCACATAATCTTTCAGTAGCTGTATCTTGCGATATTTTGCCAGCATCTCCGGGGTGCAGAAACGGACGCTGGTCATGTCGATATTGATACTGCGCTTCACTCGCCGCCCACCGCTCTCGCGCATGCCGCGCCAGTTCTGGAAGGAGTCGCTGACAAGCAGGTAAGGAGGATGGTGGTAATGGTATTGTCCCAGTTGCGCACTTTTACGGTGTTCAACGTTACCTCTATCACCGTACCGTTGGCACCGTACTTGGGCATCTCAATCCAGTCGCCCACCTTCAGCATGTCGTTGGCCGAAAGCTGCACACCGGAGACAAAGCCATAATGGAATCCTTGAATACCAGCATCAGGATGGCTGCCGAAGCACCCAATCCGGCAAGCAGCGAAAGCGGGTCGCGGCTATCAGTTCGCCCACGACCACAATGCCGCCCACCAGCCATAGGATGACTTGCATGGTTTGCAACATCCCCTTTAAAGGGCGGTCACGAAATTGCTCCTTCTCACTGTATACACTGTAAACAGCCTTCAGAAACGAGTTAACGAAACTCAGGAAAGTAATGATGATGTAAATAAGGCAGATACGCCGGATGAAATCCATTGCCGATGAACCGACTTCGACAAATGCCAATGGAACAAACAGATAGATGATAACGGGAGCCACCATGCGGCTGAGGTGCACCATCACTTTACGGTCGAATACGATGTCGTCCCACGTAGCCTTGGTCTTCTTCACCAGTTGTGCCACTACTTTCAGCAGAATTTTCCGGCATAGGGCATCCGCCAGAAAAGCAACGGCAAGTATCAGTGCAAAGGCTATGAACTGGTCGAACATGTCGGCACGGGAAGGGATATGCCCCACCCGATTAAAAGGTCGTCTATCTTCTTCAATATCTCCATAATCGTATGTTTATCATAACGGCAATCTTATCTACGCGACTGCTCCTCCCGCTCAAGGAACTCCATGATATCTTCTTTCAACCACTGATAAAGATAAAGGTTCTTGTAGCCGCTGTTTTTTTTCAGCATCACGGATACATTGACCTGACTGTTCTCATACCCCGTCAGTTCGTTGCGGAACTGTTCGTTATGCTCTGCCAGGCGCTTTATCTCCTGCTCGCGTTCACGACGCAGCACCGTACATACCGGGATAAGGATTTTCAGCACTACACAATCCATGATATGGTGTCCTTGGATATAAAGATAGGTATTGTCCGGAGTCAGTCCCAAACGTTCCAACTCCGTGCCCAGCTGCTCCACCCGGTCGATGTAGCGGGGGAAACGGGCTTGCAGTTCGGACAGCTTTGCCGACACCGTCTTTTGCATCTCGTCCAGACTACGGTAAGGATGACGCAGGTTTATCTCTTGCAAACGCACGCAGGCGTTGAAGTCGTACATCGGGAAGTGTGTGTGTCGTGCTGGCGGTAGAACCAGACATTCCACAGAAACAGCGGATAGGCAATCTGAGAATAACGCTTCAGAAAAGCGGGGAAGTCCAGGATATGCCGGTCGTTCAGCGTGGCCTGCACACAGACTTCATGCAGACTGTCGGCAAAGCAGTGGAAGTTCTCGATGGCATAGCCATAAGTCTGGAAGATATAGGGATTCTTGTTTATCTTATGCGACACCTTGGTGGCACCTTGCAGCAGGAAGTCGTAGTCGCTGTCTACACAAGCTATCAGGCTGCGGCCCAGCTCCGATGTGTTCAACGTATTCATCAGCACCATCTTCTTGCCCTTTGCCAGGGAGGTGGCAGACGGAAGCATCACCTGGAAATAACGCTCCTCATTCTCGAACTCGGACAGCAGCGTCCGCCAGAAAGCGATGTGTCATAGCTCTCCACATACGCCACTATGCGCCTGCGTGCTCTCTTGGGAGACAACTTGCGGGCGGCATCCAAATAGGCGGAAGTAAGGTTATGTTTTAAAGAAGTGGACACTTGGGTAGGGATTAAGGATTAGGGATTAGGGAGGAGATTTCGCTGACTTCGGTGACGGCATCCAGCCAGCCTTCCATGATGACGGCGGGCGAATGGGTGGTGAGGATAAGCTGCACATTGGGATTCAGGCTGCGTATCATGCCGATGAGCTTCTGCTGCCATTCGATGTGCAGGGAGGCTTCCGGCTCGTCCATGAAGAGTACGCAGTGGTCATCGTCACGCACCAGCACGGTCAGCAGGATGACCAGCATCTGCTTCTCGCCCGAAGACAGTTTGTAGGGCAGCAGGCGCTCGCCGTTCTGATAGAAAACGATGTCGTTGCTTTTGCGGTCTATCGTCTTATGGGTATAGCTGAAAAGCTCGTCAATCATATCCTGGAACTTCCGCTTGGGGAGGGAAAGGGAGGGAGCCAGGCTGCGCTGCTCTTCGTCACCGCTGAGCAGCTCTATCATCTTGTTGCCGATGTTCACCTGGTAGTCCAGATAACGGCGCTGGAGCAGATAGAGCTGCCAGTCCAGTTCCGACTTCACGTTGCATCGGCATGCGTGCCGTAAAGTCGCCCATGATAAGGGGGCGGTCGTAGCTGCGGATTACATCATAGGGGATAAAGGTGGCTGCGGGGTTGTCGAAGTAGACGTGTACGCCGTTCTTCTCGTCACTCTTCACTTCACCCGATGTCTGTTCCAGATAGTTGACCGAACGGTTCAGGATAGTGGTCTTCCCCACTCCGTTGATGCCGGAAAGTATATTGACGTCAGGACGCAGGTCCCAGGCAATATCGTACCGATGCCACAATCCGTGTATTTCGATACGCTTGATGTAATTGGCTTGTACTTCCATGGTTTCTTGCTTTTAATTAGAAGCAAATATACACGATAATCTCTTATTTCTACGCCCATGAACCAGAAAAATCATATAATGAAAGATTTTCTCTTTTCAGAAAATAGTTGTTCTTTTGCACCCGCAAAGAACAAAAGAGTATGGACAAGAACATTCAAGGGCATCTGTTCGCCCTTACCGCAAATATCTTATGGGGGCTGATGGCACCTATCGGCAAGTCGGCCTTAGCGGAGTTTTCCGCGTTGTCAGTAACCACATTCCGCATGGTAGGCGCAGCCGCCTGCTTCTGGCTCCTCTCCTTGTTCTGCAAACGCGAGCAGGTGGACCACCGGGACATGCTGAAGATATTCTTCGCCGCACTCTTCGCGCTGGTATTCAATCAGGGTGTCTATATCTTCGGACTCTCCATGACTTCGCCCATAGACGCCTCCATCGTTACAACCACGCTGCCCATCGTCACCATGATAGTGGCTGCAATCTATCTGAAAGAGCCGGTCACCAACAAGAAAGTGCTGGGCATCTTTGTAGGGGCTATGGGCGCATTCATACTCATCATGAGCAGCCAGACCACCGGTGCCGGCAATGGCAGCCTCATCGGAGACCTTCTCTGCCTGCTCGCCCAAATCAGCTTCTCCATTTATCTGACCGTATTCAAGGGGTTGTCGCAAAAATACTCTCCCATCACCCTGAACAAATGGATGTTTGTCTATGCCTCCATGTGCTACATCCCGTTCTCTTACCACGACGTGGCTGCCATACAGTGGAGCGAAATATCTACAGCCGCCCTGCTGCAAGCGGGATATGTGGTTGTGGGAGGAAGCTCCTTGCCTATATCTTCATAATGAGTGCGCAGAGGCTGTTGCGCCCCACTGTGGTGAGCATGTACAACTACATGCAGCCCATCGTGGCCTCAACCGTTGCCATCATCTTAGGATTGGGAGTGTTCAATTTGGAAAAGGGAATAGCCATAGCCTTGGTATTCCTGGGAGTGTACATCGTGACACAAAGCAAGTCACGCAAGGATTTCGAGAAAGAAGGGAAAGCCGTATAAAACAGCCGTTCCACCGTCACAGTACTCCGGCACGTACCGGCTCAGAGACTCGGGAGTCATTAACAGATAAGATGCTATGTGGTTGACTGAGGCACGCCGGGCTATCTCCGGATAATCCCTGACGAAGCGCGCATACCGCTCGCGTGAGGTTTCGAAACGCCAAGAGTCTGCTTTATATTGGGAAAGCATTAAAGACCCCTCCAATAAATGGCGAAGCAGACGGGCTATATGCAGATAACGCTCAGAGAGTTCGACCAGTCCTGCATACGAAATGCTCCAGATGACGCCTTCCTCCAAGGATTCCAGCTGAAGGCAATTACGGCGTCCGGTGAAAAGGCTGACGATACACATAGCGCCGTCACCGTCGCAGGCAAAGTTCTCTGTAATGTCCCGGCCTTCTTTGAAATAGAACTGGCGAAGCAGTCCTTTCTCTACAAAAACAATATCCCTGGCTATATCTTTTTCACTAATCAACAGTTCTCCTTTGTGCACCTCACGGCGTACAAAACAAACCGGCAATGAGCTCCAGCTCCTCAGAAGGGAGTTCATGAAGGCGGCGGGTAAACCGCCGCGCCACTTCCATGTTGTTTTCCTTAGTCATCGATATAGAGAAAGGGATATGCCCCTATTTCTTCAGTTCTGCAAAATAGGTGTCCAGCAAGTTCTTGGCAGCCACAAAAGAAGTCAAGTTGCCCTGTAGCACTTGTTTTTCCTTGCCAGTCAGCATCGCTTCAATCTGCGGATTGTGGTAGAAGCTGTCGCGCAGCTGTTCGTTAATGGTCTCGTACATCCAGTATTTGCTTTGCTCATTGCGGCGGTATTCAAAATAGCCGTTATCTTTCACAAAGTCAATGTATTTGTAGACCATATCCCACACTTCTTTTACACCAAGATTATAGAAACCGGAATAAGTCAGCACTTGGGGTGTCCAACCGCTCTCCGGAGCCGGGAAGAGGTGCAGCGCATTACGGAACTGCGTTGCTGCCAGTCTGGCCCGCTCCAGATTGTCGCCATCAGCCTTATTAATAACAATGCCATCGGCCATTTCCATGATGCCGCGTTTTGATGCCTTGCAACTCATCGCCCGTACCCGCCAGCTGTATCAGCAGGAAGAAGTCTACCATAGAATGTACGGCAGTCTCACTCTGCCCCACCCCTACCGTCTCTACAAATATCTTGTCGAAACCGGCAGCCTCACAAAGCACAATCGTTTCACGCGTCTTGCGTGCCACGCCACCCAGCGAACCGGCAGAGGGACTGGGACGTATAAAGGACTTGATGAACGGAGAGCTTCTCCATACGCGTCTTATCACCGAGAATACTGCCTTTGCTGCGTTCACTGCTCGGGTCAATGGCAAGAACGGCCAACTTGCCGCCGTGTTCCTCCAGTACATGCAAGCCAAATACATCAATAGAGGTACTTTTACCGGCACCGGGCACACCACTGATACCCACACGGACGGAGTTGCCCGAATAGGGCAAACACTTCTCTATCACCTCCTGCGCCACAGCCTGGTGCTCCGGTTTCACACTTTCCACCAGTGTTACAGCCTGGCTGAGTACCGTAACATCACCTTTCACTATACCCTCCACATAGTCTGATACGGAAAGCTCGCGTTTCTTCCGCCTGGGACGGTTCTTCAAGTAAGGATTGACCGATGAAGGTTGCTCAATGCCTGCATTGACAACCAAGCCTTTATATGCTTCATTATTTTCGGGATGTTCCATGGCTATTTGTGAGTTATAAGTTATGAGTTATGAAGGACTTTACGACTTCTTATTGTTTTGCTTTAATGTTGATTTCAACTTTCGGCTGCATCGGGTCATTGGTAATCATCAGCAGACGCAGATGACGGCGCTTCTTGCCTATATTCTTCTTCACTACCGTTACCCGCAGGCGAGTGCTTTCACCGGGTTGCAATACACTCTTCTTGAGGTTAACTCCCACTGCCGGGTGGAATACCTGGAGCTTGTTTATCTGTAAAGGAGAACGCCCGGTATTGGTAATGGTAATATCCTGACGTGCTTTTGACTTCTTTGCCAATATCGCACTCATATCAACTTCTTTGGTAGAAAGGCTGATGGCAGGAGCATTTGCCTTCTCCACTTCCGTCATTCCGGAGAAATCCGGTAAAAGAATGGCAGAAACGGGAATCTCGTTTTCATCGCCCACCTTGTCACCGGAGAAGCGAGAAAGATAGACCGACGTTTGAGTCAGTCCGAGGCCAGTCAGTCTTTCCGAATTCAATGTAAGTGTAATCACTCCTTTTTCTCCCTTTTGCAAGACATTGGGCTCTACTTTTGTCTGCAAATAAGGAGGCAGATGCATCAGTACCGGTTCATAAGGACGGTCGGAAAGATTGACCACGCCGATATGAATCACCGGCTGCTCACCATGCTGAATATCGGGAAAGTCGAGGCTGTTCTTGTCAATACGTATCTGACCGATAAGATAGGGATGCGTCTTGGTAAAGTCCTTGATTTCCTGTACTACTTCACCATTGAACTTCAAATAGACCAGATTGGGTTGCGCATTGCTGTAAATAGCCACGGATTTCTGGAAATGTCCCAATGCCTTGGCGTCAAAAGTCACATTTACTGTTCCTTTTGCCCCCGGAGCAATAGGCGTTTTTGTCCACTGGGCCACAGAGCAGGCGCAATCCGGCTCTACTTCTGTAAGCACTAAAGGCTGGTCACCCGTATTGGTGATGGTATATTGCACAGTCACGGGATGCTTCCATTCTATCTGGCCGAAACTGTACATCTCTGTATTCGAGGTAAAACGAGCTTGCGCTACAGCAGTCAATACCACACTTGCAAGCACATATAAAGTTATCAATATCCGCTTCATCTATTTTTCTTAATATCAAGATTTCCTAATTCTGCCACTCTCATTCAATATTAGTCGGACAAAAATAGGTGTTTTTAGCGAGAGTACCTAAAATAGCGGAGCGCAATTTGTACAAATTGCGCTCCGCTCCATACTCTATTGTTACTTTATTACAATTATCCCTCCCGCCGAATGCGAAGCATACTCCGGAGCATACGCACACTGTATCGTGGCCAGCCCCGTTTCGTATGTTCCGCCACGGGCTATGCGATAACTGTGCTCTAAGACATAAACGCCTTTGCCCAAATGGTCGAAGAAGAAATTGGTTGCGGCATCTTCCACTTCTGCATAATAACCGAGGCCATTACTCCAACGATAACCGGAAAGCGAGCCTATAGGTTCAAAGCAGGCACCCCGCTGGTCTTTCAACTGAACAAAATCCATAGTACGGTCCAAGCGGATAGTCAAACGGGCCACTATTTTATCACCGACGGATAATACGGTCCCTTCCGTAACCGGTTGCAAGGACTTGCTACCACCGGCCGATATACGCTCTACATAAAGTTTCTTCTCTACATTCAATTCACCCCCCTGCTGCTTTACATCAGATATGGGTGACAGATACTGGGCATAAACAGCTCCCCAGGCAATGCCTGCATCCCGTTTCTCTACGGTGACGGTTTTAGCTTTCAGCTCCGGACTTCCTTGAGCGAAGGTTTCCTTGACATAACCCAAACCCGGGATTATGGTCTTTGTAGGCGACAATGTTTCCAAAACTTTGTTACCTAACGTGATACGTACGTCTCCCCGACTTTCCAGCAGATTAGTACCTTGACAAAGCAATGCATAAACAGCATCAGCCGTTGCAACCGGAGAATTCCAACTGGTAGTCTGCTTCTGTTTCAGCAGCCAGAGTTTCATTTCCTCCACCAAAGCATCGTTGCCACCTGCCATACGCAGGGCTTCCATTACTTCCACATGGGCAGGGATGGGCAGCATACCCCAGTTATACGGATTTGCTTGGAAAGCAAAGTATGCACCCAGTTCATCCGTCTGTACCAGATGTTCCTTGAGGGAAGCGATGAATTCATTCGCCTCGGCTGTACGCCCTACTGCTTTCAGGATGATGGCAGACTGCGCCTTGCTGCTCATGGTTCCATCTTTAAGATTGGCACCTACTTTTGATAGGAAATAGCGGTAAGCCGCTTGATTGTCTGCCGGCACTTGTTCGCCGCTAAGGCTATCAGATACAGATATGTCATTGCCGATTCGGAGTTGACAGTAATTCTAGCGCCATTTTTCTCAGCTTTACGGATATTGCGATATTCTTCCAAAGCCTGCAGATTCAAATAGCCGAAAGCTTTCTGCCGCATGGCGGCAACTTCTTCAGGCAGTTCATTTTTCGTCAGCAGAGGAAGACGAACAAGTAATTCTGTAATATAGCCAGTTATATAGCGGCTACCGGACATTCCCTTATACCAGCTCCATCCACCGTCTTCACCCTGCAATTCTTTCAATTTGGTAAAAGCGGAAAGATTGCGGTTATTCAGTTGGTTGATATCAAACAGCGTGGCAATACGTGCCTGCTGTTCGGCTTCAGTAGTAGCTTCCAGTACCCACGGAGACTCGCTGAGCAGGATATTCTTCACATCCTGATTCTTCTCCAACTGGCTGAGGAAGGTTTCTTTCGTGCCACCGGCAGCCTTCCAACTGTCAAATACAGTCTTAATGCGGGGCTGGCTGTTGGCAATGAAGCCTGCCAGACTATTGGCATACCAAGCTGTAGCCCAAGAAATGGCATTATCATTGGCAGGCAGGCTCAATGCCGGCAACGCTTGTACAGCATACCAAGCCGGATTCCCGGTAAATTCTACAGTCAGACGACGGTCTGTCGCTGTACGGCTATTACGGTTGAAAAGGCTGTCTAATGAGAACGTACGGGTCTCCTCGCCACGGATAGGCATAGCAAGCGTTTCCGTAATATACTCCTTATTACTTAATACGGGCAACAGATGCTGCTCGCCATCGCTAAACGTACCTCCATCGGCAACCATACGAATACCAAGCAAATCATAGCGGTCGGACACTTCGAAATGGAAGTTGACAGCAGTATTTCTTCCTGCTTCTACCAAGAATTTCTGACGTTGAGTAGCAATAACTTTCTCCGTCATAGGGTCGAACAGTGTGAATACTGCTGTTCCTTTCACCGCTTTACCCGTCAGATTGGCTATTGTTCCGGCTATCTGTGTTTTATCTCCAACGCGGACAAACCGAGGCATATTCGGAGTCAGCATAAACTCCTTGGCAGTTACAACGGAAGCATCCAATATCCCAGTCAGCATATCCTTAGTATGTGAGTAACCACGGAAATTCCAACGAGTCAAGCTCTGCGGCATCGTAAAAGAAAACGCAAGCTCCCCTTGTTCGTTTGTACGAAGTTGAGGATAAAAAAGGCTGTTTCGGCAAAGTTGGTGCGAAGCCCCTCAATAGGTTGCAAGGCCTCGCCAACCGGTATCGTTTCCGATTCAAAAACAACATCTTCCACCGCGTCTTCCGCTACTTGTGCAGGAACATATTTCACTTCAACGGCATTCCCGGATTCTGCTTTGGAAGCAAGCATCGGCTGGTTGGCACCACGTATTCTAAGATTACCGGTCAAAGAGCTATTCCGGGTAGTCCCATACCCCACAACACTTACTTCTTCCAAAAGCGCATTGTCTTCTACCATCACTATCCGCATCCTTCCATCCATATAAGGAGAACAGAAGTAGTCAAACGACCACACCGGAACCCTCCAAGCCTTCAACGGGAAATAAACGGAGAAGTAATTGCTATTATAACGGCTCGCACCACGGAATGCCCCATACAGATTATCCGGATAGAAAACCCGTAGTATCTGGTTACTCTTATAAATCTTATCCAGTGAAGCGTCGTACATCGTAGCCAACATCTCAGCCGCAGCAGGCATACCTTGAGGCGTCTTTATGACGAGCTTCCACTCTTCTTCCTGTCCGGGACGCAAACGGTCACGGAACACTTCCCATTTCATGTCGAGAGCACGTTCCGGCTCCCGCTTCTTCAGTTCAACCTGATGACTGTACATCTCGCCAGCTTTCACAAAACTGAAAAGAATGGTGATTCCCTTGCCATATGCTTCCTTATAAGGGAATTCCATACGAATAATAGTATCATTCAACTGCAACACACGGCTTTCAATGCGTTTTCTGTCACAAAAGACATCCATCAGCACATATGCATCCCGATAAGAAGTCCCCAAAAGAAAAGCGGCAGGGTACTGTACATCAAATTCCTCATTTTCTTTATAATAAAAGAAATCTGTAAACGCAGCCGGACGCTTGTCACTCTTTGAAAAGAGCATGAAACTGTCACTGCCATATGCCCCGTTATTCTCTTCACGTCCCAAACTATCACGTACAGAAAGTTTCAAGCGATAGTTACCTGAAGGAAGCTTGTTCCAAGCCGAAAAATCCTGGAGCCGATTGGCTGTGAAGGTACCCTCCAATACAACATCATCCAAGGGTTCAGAACCTGCAATATTCCTTGCCCCATTTTGTTCTGCAAATGGATAAAGGCAATAGGAACCTTCAATGTGCTGAGGAATATTCATTACATTATTCACTCCAAAAGTGAAAAGCATACTATCTTCCTTACAAACATATTGAGGCAAGCGAATATCAAAGGAATAAGCCTTAGGACCTGCCAACAAGTTATACGAAGCGGATTGCGTTTCACCGGCCTCATCCGTCACCACCGCCTCCACATGATAAGTATACACACTCCCATACCCGTCTGTATCTACAGCCGGAGCTTCCAAAGTCAAGGGTATGGAAAAATCCCCGTTGGTATCCAATTGTATGGTGTCAGACAATAATGGTTTATCAGCATTGCTCCAATAACCAGGTCTCGGATTCCGGCGAGTCACCGTATATGCCAATGGCACATCCTGCACCATCATGCCATTGAAGGCCTTGACATTTCCTTTCAACACAACCTTGTCACCCAGCCGATAAGCTTCCGAAACCGGAGTGAAGGCAATCTCGAACGTAGGTCGCTTGTACTCCTCTACCCTAAAAGTGACGGTAGATTGAGTCTCTTTGGTTCGTATGCTGAACATGCCATTCAGGCAAGCTGCCGGAAGTACAAACTCCGTAGCAAAAGAGCCGAAATCATTGGTCCGCCCCTTCCTGGTGGCAAGTTCCTTGCGGTTGGCATCCAACAAGACAAGCTCATAATCAACTCCTTGTAGTACCTGGGCGCTATCACTATTCTGCTTGTAAGCTATCCCTTTTACATGAACGGTCTGCCCGGGACGATAAAGCGAACGGTCTGTCAGCAATGCCATCTGCCTCCAATCTGTATCCTTAATACCGTAATAAGGATGATTCATATAAACGTTCTGCGGCATCATGGCTGTGTCTCTGCCTTTACGCGCCACATAACTTCGGATTTCACTCTGCCAGGGTAATACAGCTTTCCCCCCGGCATCAGTCAGTACCTCTGCCATCGCTTTTCTATTCTTCTCATCATAAGAAGAGTAGAAACTCACCTTGGCACCAGCAATCGGCTGTCCACTACGGGCATCCAATGTAGCCACTTCCATACGGTTGTCACCCAAATCCAATGTCAGCACCTTGAAGCGGGTAGATACCAGAAATTTATCATCTGTACGGGCCGTTTCAGTATCAGGTACTATTTGAAGAATATAGACTCCCGTTTCCCGAGGAATCATGAACTTAAATACAGTGTCCGAGGCAAGATAAGGGACATCTTCAGGCAATTTATCCTTGCCTGGCAACGGCTTTAAGCCAAAATGCGTGGAAGAAAACTTCCGGGCATACTTTCTATAAGTATCTTTATTTATACCATGGTCCATCCAAGGTACTTCACTTAAAGTAGTGGTATATAAGTTGAGAGTGAAGCCCTCGACATTACGATAATGCAGCCTCATATTCACCGAATCGCCGGGATAACCGCTTTCATTCATAGTCAGAATGAGTTCAGGCTGTAAAATCTGTTCACGGATATTTTTCAACTCATTGATACGCTTATACGCAGGATAGCGCTTCAAGCCTTCTTCACAGACTTTTAGAGCCTCATCAGCGCGTTTCGGTTCCAAACGGCGCAGGTGGTTGGCTTTATGAATGTAAACCTCGGCACAAACCTCTCGTGAACCGTATTCCTTTATCAATTTATTCAAAACCTCAAGATATTCCCGATTAGCCTTTTCCTGACGCATTCGGAAAGTAGGATAAGGCTGCTGGCTGATACCACCGGTCAACTTCCAGTTCCAATAATCAAGAGAACAGAGCAACATAGCATCTTCCGAACCGGCACGATGGCGATAAGCATTCATCATATCCAGATAAATCCTTTCGATACGGGTCTGTACCAAAGAATCCACGCTGAAACCATCCAGCTGCCGATAAGCATCAACAGCACGGCTCACCAATAGATGGTACATATCGTGCCCATAGAACCGGCTACCGTCTTCCAACACCACAAAAGGCACATATTGTTCTGCAGATGTATTGAGCAAGCGGATGGAATCCTGCAAGGATGCACGGTTACACCTATCTATTTTATCCACAAACTGGCTGATACTCCACTCACGGATATCTGCTGGAACCTCGTCAACAGTCAGTAAAGTACGTGACAGCAAGACACGGCGATTCTTCCGCATCAAGTCAGCATATTCATATGCCAACAAAGAGTGTAGAATAGCCTTGTTCACCGGATTCCTCTCCGATTGTGCCCAAGATTCCATATATTTCAGACTGGAGTAAAGGCTGTCCGGAGTCAGCCCCTCTTGATAAGTCTCCCTACAAATGTAGGCTTTCAACATTTGCGGAGCATTCTGCTCTTGCCGACCTTTCCGATAGATTTCATCAGCCAGTTTTATCACTGTTTGAGGCAGGCTTTTCTTTTGAGCCTGCTCCACCTGCTTCCACAACTTATCGTACGTCTGCGCATACAATGCCGAAGCCCCAAATGTAACCAGCAGCAACAATATGCTACAAATTCTTTGAATTACTCTCATAATTATTCGTTTGTTAGTCTTTGTATTAATAACAAAGGAAGTGAATAAAGTTCAAACAAATGTACTTTTGGACATAAAAAATCTTATTCTACTCCTACAAAAAAACAAGGGATATGTTTGCAAACATATCCCTTGTGCTATACTTAAATGTTAGTGTACTCACATTTGGAGGCTATAATATCTCATTGCCTCCATCCAATTCTTACCAGCTGCGGTAAAAATGTGCTTAAATGAATTTGCAATCTTCTTTTTCATAATCTTAAAAAATTAAACTAATACCTGAAAACTAAAATTCAATACTTCACGAAAGGGGGGGGGGAATGCTTAAAGCATTACGTAACCCCAAATGTTCTTATCGGCTTCGCGACATGCTTAAAAAAACTCTTTAACATTTTCATTTTGTTATCCTCCTAAAATCAATCTTGTTATCCTTAAAAAATCTACTAGTTTTCTATTGTTTTCATGTTTTACAACACAAAAATAGAGCCTTTGTTCAAGATAACAAGCAAAAAACGGATAGAAAACATGTTTTATAACACATTTCTTGACTTAGGTCAATTTTTAGGGAGAAAGTGCAAGGATATTGACATACCATTGTAATAAGTCTGGGACATTCTGGCAGAAAGAGGACAAACTGTCACAGACAAAAAAGGCAGGATACTTAATAAAGCACCCTGCCCCTATTCATAACATAAAGTATTCTCTACTTTTCAGGAGTCTGCTCCAATGTAGCCACCAAGAAATCATAGAACTTGGAAACAGTAGGAATTAACGCACGCTCGTCCGGTGAATGCGGAGAACGCAAAGTGGGACCGAAAGAAATCATATCGAGTCCTGGACAATTGGCACCAATAATACCGCATTCCAGACCTGCGTGAATAACCTTCACGGCAGGTTCCACACCAAACTGCTGCTTATAGGACAGCTTCATGGCATGCAGTATAGGAGAATCCACATTAGGCTGCCATCCAGAATAGCCACCACTCAATTCCACCTTCATACCTGCCATAGCGAAACAAGCTGTCAGGCTGTCTGCCAGGAAATCCTTCATCGTATCGCAAGAACTACGCGCCAAAATACGAACTTCGGCCTTACCGTCTGCAATGATTACGATAGCCAAATTGGAGGAAGTTTCTACAGTATCGGGAACAGTAGGAATCATACGCATCACACCATTCTGGCAAGCCATCAACACGTTAATCATATTATCCTGGATTTCTGAAGGAACAACGGCAGTGGGTAGAGTTACCTCTTCTATACTCAGGGTAATACCACTTTCAATCGGAGCATATTCGTCATTCAGTTGTGCCTCGTATTCCTTCATATAATCTTCCAAACCGTCCATATCCTCAAGATTGAACACCAATACTGCATGTGCTTCGCGAGGGATAGCATTACGCATATTACCACCTTCAAAACTTGCCAGCTGGGAGTCAAACTCAATCAGCAAATCATGTACGATGCGTGCCAGCAATTTATTGGCATTACCGCGCCCTTCACTGATTTCCAAACCGGAGTGACCGCCACGCAAACCTTTCAGCGTAATCTTACGAGCAACGAAATCGGCCATAGGCGTCTCCTCCTTATATTCCAAAGTAGCAGTAATATCAAGACCACCGGCACAGCCGATATAGAGTTCGCCTTCGTCCTCAGAATCAAGGTTCAGCAGAATTTCCCCTTGCATAGTTCCGGGTTTCAAACCGAATGCACCATACATTCCCGTTTCTTCATCCTTGGTTATCAGAGCTTCCAATGGGCCATGCTTCAAGTTATTATCTTCGAGCACCGCATAATGGCAGCTACTCCCAAACCATTATCTGCTCCCAGCGTGGTTCCTTTGGCTTTCACCCAATCACCCTCAACATAGGTTTCAATGGGATCTGTTGTAAAATCGTGAATAGTATCGTTGTTCTTCTGAGGCACCATGTCCATATGCGCCTGAAGGATGATGCCTTTGCGATTTTCCATACCCGGAGTGGCAGGCTTACGAATAATAACATTGCCGACCTCGTCGACAAATGATTCCAACCCCAAGCCTTTTCCAAAATCAATAAGGAATTTGGTAATCTTCTCCATATGTCCTGACGGACGGGGAATCTGGGTCAGTGAATAAAAGTGCTTCCATACATTCTGTGGAGCTAACTGTAAGATTGTACTCATAATTCTAAAAAGTTAGTTTTCGCAAATATAACGGTTTATTCCCGGAAAGTACAATAAACCGGGATTTTTCTAAAGTACTAAATCATCAGCTATCTTAAACATGGCTTTTACATCTTCACATATTGCGATAGAACATCTGCACCTAATATAGCTACCATATTTAGGAATTTCTCCCACTTCTATATCCAAGCAACAATATCGTTTAAAGAAACCAATCTTCCAACAACCTTTAGGCTTCAGTACTTATAAGGAAGTACTGAAGTACTTGCAAAGAAGTATTACAGTACTTTTAAAGGAGTACTCTCTATAAGTACTGTCTCTGTCCTCTAACACAAGAAGTGACAATATAGGAACCCACCACAAGAAACGTCTATTTCTTTGCCCTATTCGCCAATGCCAGGTGCAACGACCCGTAGATGCCTAACACTATCACCAGCAACGTCTGTATGCCATGCACTATCAGAGCAAATATACCCGCATCCGTAGCATTTACCCCATAAAGCATCATCATAGTGATGACAGCAAAGTGCCAGGGTCCTGCCCCGTTGGGCGTGGGAACAATGACTGCAAACGTTCCGCCGACAAACATCACCAGCCCGGCAAGGAAACTAAGGTGCTCCGTAAACTGGAAGCAATAGAAAGTTATATAGAAATGATAGAAATAGCATAGCCAAATAAGTAAAGTGTAAAGAACAAACAAAGGCACATTCTTCACATTCTTAAGCGACATCACACCTTCCCATATATTCAAGACTACTCCCTTTACCTTTTCAAAAAAAGAAAGCATACGCAACAGAAAATAGAGAAGTACCAAAACACCAATAATAGAAAAAAGAGCCACATAAAACCAAGGGGAAGTCACAAGATGCACCAGCGAAGGAATCTTGGTGCCCGTCTCCTCGAAAAAACGGAAAAAGACAGGCATCTGCGCCAAAAAAGTAATCCCCGTAATCAGCAGAATGCAAAGCGTATCTACCAACCGCTCCGTCACCACCGTCCCCAGGGACTTTGCAAAGGAAACATTATCATATTTGGCAAGTACTCCACAACGCGAAACCTCTCCCACACGGGGCAGTACCAGATTGGTGGCATAAGATACAAAAATGGCATCAACGCAATCGCTTGTTTTGGGATGAGCATCCAGCGGCTCCAAAGTCTGCTTCCAACGCCAGCCTCGTAACACATGCTCATCACACCGAAGAACAAGGACAACAACATCCACCACCAGTTCGTCTGATGAAGGAGAACTTCTTCTGCCTTTGAAAAGTCAAAATCACGATATACCCAATAGAGGATAAAACCACCCAATAAAATGGGTAAGATGATTTTCAACGTCTTTTTTAGCAGCTTATTCATACGATATTCCCAAATTCTTCATTCTTCATTCTTCATTCTTCATTGAAAAGAACTACCTTTGCTCCGTGTAAAGATAGGTTGTTGTTCACACTACAGCCTACGTTTACGGAGCAAAAGTAATGATTTAGTTGATACATGAGAGTAGTTAAACCTAAAAAGTTTCTCGGGCAACACTTCCTGAAAGACCTGAAAGTGGCACAAGACATTGCCGACACGGTAGATGTCTGTCCCGAAATTCCCATCCTCGAAGTTGGTCCGGGAATGGGAGTACTGACCCAGTTTCTTCTGCCCAAAGAACGCAACGTCAAAGTAGTAGAACTGGACTACGAGTCAGTGGCCTACCTACGGGAAGCTATCCGCAACTGGAAGACAACATTATTGAGGACGACTTCCTCAAAATGAACCTGCAACGGTTGTTTGGCGGGCAACCTTTTGTGCTGACGGGAAACTATCCTTATAATATCTCCAGCCAGATATTCTTCAAAATGCTGGAATATAAGGATCTGATTCCCTGCTGTACGGGTATGATACAAAAGGAAGTAGCCGAGCGCATAGCCGCCGGGCCGGGCAGCAAGACATACGGAATCCTAAGTGTACTGATACAAGCATGGTACAAAGTGGAGTACTTGTTTACGGTACACGAACATGTCTTCAACCCGCCCCCAAAAGTTAAAAGTGCCGTCATCTGCATGATGCGCAATGAAACGCACGATTTAGGCTGCGACGAGAAATTGTTCAAGCAAGTAGTGAAAACCACGTTCAACCAACGACGCAAGACTCTGCGGAACTCCATAAAACCGATACTCGGCAAAGACTGTCCACTGACGGAGACGTATTATTTAATAAACGCCCGGAACAACTGTCCGTACAGGAATTTATTCAGCTGACCAACCAAGTGGAACAGGCATTGAGAACGATTAATGATTAATGGCTAGTGATTAAACACGAACAATCATGGAAATAGACGAAGAATACATAGACAAAGTCAAAAGCCTGATAGAACAGAAAGACGCGGAAAACGTCAAAACACTTTTGACCGATCTTCACCCGGCGGATATTGCAGAACTGTGCAATGACCTCGGCTTGGAGGAAGCCCGCTTCGTTTACCGCCTCCTTGACAACGAAACGGCAGCGGACGTACTGGTTGAAATGGACGAAGACATCCGGAAAGAATTCCTGGAACTTCTTCCTTCGGAGACCATTGCCAAGCGTTTCGTGGATTATATGGACACGGACGATGCCGTAGACCTGATGCGCGAACTTGATGAAGACAAGCAGGAGGAAGTACTTTCGCACATCGAAGATATAGAACAAGCCGGTGACATCGTTGACCTGCTGAAATATGATGAAGACACTGCCGGTGGTTTGATGGGTACGGAATGGTGACTGTCAATGAAAACTGGAGTATGCCGGAGTGCCTGAAGGAAATGCGCCTGCAAGCTGAAAAGCTGGATGAAATTTACTACGTATACGTCATCGACGACGAAGACCGTCTGCAAGGGGTATTCCCATTGAAGAAAATGATAACTTCCCCTTCTGTCTCCAAGGTAAAGCATGTGATGCGGAAAGATCCTATCTCCGTCCATGTAGATACCCCCATTGACGAAGTGGTACAAATCATCGAAAAGTATGACTTGGTGGCAGCTCCTGTTGTAGACAGTATCGGGCGTCTGGTAGGCCAGATTACCGTAGACGACGTCATGGACGAAGTCCGCGAACAGTCGGAACGTGATTACCAGTTGGCATCCGGTTTGTCCCAAGATGTAGAAACGGACGATAATGTCATGCGCCAGACTTCTGCCCGCCTTCCATGGTTACTTATCGGTATGTTAGGTGGTATAGGCAACTCCATGATATTGGGTAACTTCGACACGACTTTCGCCGCCCATCCGGAAATGGCCCTTTATATTCCGTTGATTGGTGGTACGGGGGGAAACGTGGGAACCAGTCGTCTGCCATCATCGTGCAAGGCCTTGCCAACAGCTCACTGGATGCCAAAGACACCTTCAAGCAGGTAGCCAAGGAAGCAGTAGTGGCGGTCATCAATGCCACCATCATCTCCCTGCTGGTATACATCTATAATTTTATCCGGTTCGGAGCTACGGCTACGGTCACTTATTCCGTCTCCATCAGCCTCTTTGCAGTCGTCATGTTCGCCTCCATCTTCGGAACGCTGGTCCCCATGACTTTAGAGAAACTGAAGGTTGACCCGGCCATTGCCACCGGCCCGTTTATCTCCATTACCAATGACATTATAGGCATGATGCTGTACATGGGTATCACTGTCTTACTGTCATAAAAACAAGAAAATAGAAAAAAATCAAGGCAAATTGTATGAAGTAATCATTTTATTTCATTAATTTGTAGCCTAATGTAACCCGAACGGGAGGAACCCGTTTCTAAAAAAGTAAATACAATGACGGACACTCATGACACTAATCTCCCCGAAAAGCCGGTGGAATTAGAAGAAGAAAAGAAGACAGCAGAGGTTTCTGAACCGGCAACAACAGAAACTCCCGCTGAAGAAATCGTTTCGGAAAAGCCGGTAGAGCCAGTTCAGAAGCTCACGAAAGAGGAAATACTTGCCAAACTCAAAGAGGTGGTTGCAGACGTGGAGAACGTGGCAAAACCTGAAATAGACGGTTTGAAGCAATCTTTCTACAAGCTGCACAATGCTGAGCAGGAAGCGGCCAGAAAACTGTTCATTGAAAACGGAGGCGCCGCGGAGAACTTTGTTCCACAAACAGACAGTGTGGAAGAAGAGTTCAAGAATATCATGTCCGTCATCAAAGAAAAAAGAAGCGCACTCACAGCCGAACTGGAGAAGCAGAAGGAAATGAACCTGCAGGTAAAGCTTTCCATCATCGAAGAGCTGAAGGAGCTGGTTGAATCTCCAGATGACGCCAACAAGAGCTATACGGAGTTCAAGAAACTACAGCAGCAATGGAACGAAGTTAAACTCGTTCCGCAAGCTAAGGTCAACGAGCTTTGGAAAAACTACCAATTGTATGTTGAGAAATTCTATGACCTTCTGAAACTGAACAATGAATTCCGCGAATACGATTTCAAGAAGAATTTGGAAATCAAGACACATCTCTGTGAAGCTGCCGAAAAGCTGGCGGATGAAGCGATGTAGTTTCAGCTTTCCATCAGTTACAGAAGCTACATCAAGAATTTCGTGATACAGGGCCGGTAGCCAAGGAACTACGCGACGAAATCTGGGCACGTTTCAAAGCTGCCTCTACAACCGTAAATCGACGTCACCAGCAACATTTCGAAGCATTGAAGGAAGTGGAACAACACAATCTTGACCAAAAGACTGTAATTTGCGAAATCATAGAAGCCATTGACTACAAAGAACTGACAAACTTTGCTTCTTGGGAGAGCAAGACGCAAGAAGTCATCGCACTTCAAAACAAATGGAAAACCATCGGTTTCGCTCCGCAAAAAATGAACGTGAAGATTTTCGAACGTTTCCGCAAAGCGTGCGACGAGTTCTTCCGTAAAAAGGGAGAGTTCTTCAAGACCCTGAAGGAAGGTATGAACGAAAACCTGGAAAAGAAGCGTGCCTTGTGCGAAAAAGCAGAAGCTCTTAAGGACAGTACCGACTGGAAGTAACTGCCGATGAACTGACCAAACTTCAGAAAGAATGGAAAACCATCGGTCCGGTAGCAAAGAAATATTCGGATGCCGTATGGAAACGTTTCATCTCCGCTTGTGACTACTTCTTCGAACAAAAGAACAAAGCCACTTCTTCACAGCGCAGCGTAGAGCAGGAAAATCTGGAAAAGAAAAAAAACATCATCGAGAAACTGAATGCTATTGATGACCAAATGGATACGGAGGGACTACCCAATTGGTACGCGACCTCATGAAAGAGTGGAACGGCGTAGGACATGTACCTTTCAAAGAGAAAGACCGAATCTATAAGCAATACCATAGTCAGATAGACAAATTGTTTGAACGCTTCAACATCAGTGCCTCCAACAAGAAGCTAAGCAATTTCAAGTCGACTATCAGCTCCATTCAGGAAGGTAGTCCACAAGCCCTTTACCGGAACGTGAGAAGCTGGTACGTGCCTTCGACAATATGAAGAACGAGCTCCAGACATATGAAAACAATCTCGGCTTCCTGACCACTTCTTCCAAGAAGGGAAATAGTCTGCTGACAGAAATCAACCGCAAGGTGGAAAAGCTGAAAGCAGACATCGAGCTTGTGAAAGAAAAGATAAAAGTGGTGGACGAGAACATCAAAAACCAAGGATAACGTAACAAGATAAGACTTAATAAAAAAGGAACCCGCCCCTACAGCTATGCAGCCGTGGGGGCGGGCCTACTTTTATACCCCTTATCAATGATGGAACAGACGGATACCCGTGAACGACATGGCAATGCCATATTTATCGCAAGTTTCAATCACATGGTCATCGCGTACAGAACCACCCGCTTGGGCAATGTAATCTACTCCACTCTTATGGGCACGCTCAATATTGTCTCCAAAAGGGAAGAATGCATCCGAACCCAAAGAAACACCTTTCAATGTATCCAACCAAGCCCGTTTTTCTTCACGGGTCAGCACTTCAGGTTCTCCGTAAAGAACTGCTGCCAAACACCGTTAGCCAGCACATCGTCATGGTCTTCACTGATATAGACATCAATCGTATTATCACGGTCGGCACGGCGGATTTTCTCTACCCATGGCAAATTCAACACCTTCGGATGCTGGCGTAAATACCAAATGTCGGCCTTGTTGCCCGCCAAGCGAGTACAGTGGATACGGCTCTGCTGGCCGGCACCAATACCGATAGCCTGACCGTCCTTCACATAGCATACAGAATTCGACTGCGTATATTTCAAAGTGATAAGGCTATCATCAAATCACGTTTCGCTGCTTCCGGGAAATTCTTATTCCGAGTAGGAATATTCGCAAAGAGTTCATCTCCATTCAGCTTTATCTCATTACGTCCCTGCTCAAACGTGATACCAAAGACATCCTTATGTTCAATCGGGGCAGGCTTATAGCCGGGACTTATCTGAATCACATTGTAAGTTCCTTTACGCTTTTCCCTCAAGATAGCCAGTGCTTCGTCCGTATACCCCGGAGCAATAACGCCATCCGAGACCTCGCGGTTAATAAAACGTGCAGTAGCCTCGTCGCACACATCACTCAAAGCGATAAAGTCACCATAGGAAGACATACGGTCGGCACCGCGGGCACGCACATATGCGCAAGCAAGCGGAGAGAGCGGAAGATTATCCACAAAATAAATCTTCTTCATTGTCTCGTTGAGTTCCAAGCCGATGGCGGCACCCGCCGGACTGACGTGCTTGAATGAAGTTGCAGCAGGCATACCGGTCGCCTCTTTCAGTTCCTTTACCAACTGCCATCCATTCAAGGCATCCATAAAATTAATATACCCCGACGTCCATTCAAAACCTCAATAGGTAACTCCCCCTCCTGCATGAAAATGCGAGCCGGCTTCTGGTTAGGGTTACAGCCGTACTTCAGTGCTAATTCTTTTGCCATAAAATTCTGCTTTAATGTTGAAATGCTACAAATTTACAGAATATTTCCGGCTTACAGAAGCCTTGTCACTGAATTTGCCACCGAATACCTACACTGAAATTTTCGTACATGGTCGAAAAGCAACAAAAAACCACTAAAACTTGCGATTTTAGTGGTTTTTTGACTTAAATAAGGTAAGTTCGTTGGGCTACCTGGATTCGAACCAGGAATGACAGGACCAGAATCTGTAGTGTTACCATTACACCATAGCCCAATTGTTATTATTTCCGTTTTGCGGTTGCAAAGATACAAAGATTTCTATAAATCAAAACAAAAACGAGTATTTTTTTCGCAAAAACTGATAAGATACCGTAATCCAAAGGATTATATAACTAAAAAAAATCAAAAATTGAAAGAGTTTTCCTCTTTTGCGTGTTTGATATGAGAAATCAACGTATATTTGTCAACTGTTTTAATATAATAATGTATAATGAACGAAACGAAGAAACTGATTCAACAGATAACAGAAGGTATTCAAGATAAAAAAGGAAAAAAATCGTCATCGCAGATCTGACAAAAATCGACGATACAATATGCAATTATTTCGTCATCTGCCAAGGAAACTCTCCCAGCCAAGTGACAGCCATTGTAGAATCCATCAGGGACTTCACACGCAAGGGTGCCGATACCAAGCCCTTTGCCGTAGACGGGCTGCGCAATGCCGAATGGGTAGCTATGGACTACTCGGACATATTGGTGCATGTCTTCCTGCCTGAAACAAGGGAATTCTACAATCTGGAGCACCTATGGGCAGACGCCAAAATTAACTCAAATTCCCTGACCTCGATTAATCAAAACGTATGGACAATAATACCAAACAAGAAACCCAATAAAGTGAATTATGCCCAAGTTCAACCTGAACTGGCTGTATATGATTATAGCGATGATGTTGCTGGGGTTGTACCTGACCAATGAAAGTGGTACGGCAACTAAAAACATCTCTTATGATGAATTCCAGCAATATGTACGAGACGGTTATATAAGCAAAGTCATCGGCTACGACGACAATTCCGTCGAAGCATACGTCAAACCCCAGCACGTAGGAAACGTATTTCGCCAGGACTCCAGCCGCGTAGGCAAGAATCCGCTTATTACGACCGAGGCCCCCTCACGCGAGAGCCTGGGCAATTTCCTGCAAAAGGAAAGAGACGACGCCCACTTTGACGGCTCCATTAACTACGAAAAAAAGCGGAACTACTTCGGTGCCATTTTGTGGCAGATTCTCCCCTTTGCATTCCTTATCGGTTTCTGGATTTTCATGTCCCGCCGCATGAGCGGTGGTGGAGGCATGGGCGGAGGTGGAGGCATCTTCAGCGTAGGAAAGTCCAAGGCCCAATTGTTTGAAAAAGGTTCCCCCATCAAGATTACATTCAAGGATGTGGCAGGACTTGCTGAAGCCAAGCAAGAGGTAGAAGAAATTGTCGAGTTCTTGAAAGAGCCCCAGAAATATACCGATTTGGGAGGTAAGATACCCAAGGGCGCCTTGCTGGTAGGCCCTCCGGGAACCGGAAAGACCCTGCTTGCAAAGGCCGTGGCCGGAGAAGCCAACGTACCTTTCTTCTCTTTGGCAGGTTCCGACTTTGTGGAAATGTTTGTCGGCGTGGGAGCTTCCCGTGTCCGCGATTTGTTCCGCCAAGCAAAGGAAAAAGCGCCTTGTATCGTGTTCATCGACGAGATTGACGCTGTAGGGCGTGCCCGTGCCAAAGCAGCCGCTATGGGTGGCAACGACGAGCGCGAGAACACATTGAACCAGTTACTGACCGAGATGGACGGTTTCGGCTCCAATAGTGGTGTTATCATCTTAGCCGCCACCAACCGTGTGGACGTTTTGGATAAGGCATTGCTGCGCGCCGGACGTTTTGACCGCCAGATACATGTAGACCTACCCGACCTTAATGAGCGTAAGGAAGTATTCGGTGTACACCTGCGCCCCATCAAGATAGACAATAGTGTGGATGTAGACCTTCTGGCACGCCAGACTCCCGGATTCTCGGGGGCAGACATTGCCAATGTATGTAACGAAGCAGCTTTGATAGCCGCCCGCCACGGCAAGAAGTTCGTCGGAAAGCAAGACTTTCTGGACGCCGTAGACCGTATTGTGGGTGGGTTGGAAAAGAAAACCAAAATCACTACCGAGGCCGAACGCCGTTCCATTGCCATACACGAAGCCGGCCATGCCAGTATCTCCTGGTTACTGGAATACGCCAATCCACTGATTAAAGTAACCATTGTACCCGTGGACGTGCTTTGGGCGCGGCTTGGTATCTGCCGGAAGAACGGCAAATTACCACCAAGGAACAGATGCTCGATGAGATGTGTGCCACCTTGGGAGGACGTGCCGCCGAAGACCTATTCTTAGGTAGAATATCCACCGGAGCCATGAATGACTTGGAACGCGTGACCAAGCAGGCGTACGGTATGATTGCCTATCTAGGTATGAGCGAAAAACTACCCAACCTCTGCTATTATAATAATGAGGAATATTCCTTCAACCGCCCGTATAGCGAAAAGACTGCGGAATTGATTGACGAAGAAGTGAAGCAGATGGTTAATGAACAGTACGAACGTGCCAAGAAAATATTGTCCGAAAACCAAGAAGGGCACAACCGGCTGGCACAACTGCTGATTGACAAAGAAGTAATCTTTGCCGAAGACGTTGAACACATCTTTGGGAAACGTCCATGGGCTTCCCGTTCGGAAGAAATCAGTGCAAACAAGACTGCTGCCGAGCTGAAAAAAGCGGAGCAAGAAGAAGAGCAAAAAGCCATAGAAGCAGAAAAGGAAGTTAAGGAAGAAGAAAAGCATGAAAAATAACTTTATCCAACGTGCCGTTACCGGCGTGTTATTCGTCATAGTATTGGTGGGCTGTATTCTTTACAGCCCCCTTTCGTTCGGTATACTGTTCACCATTATCAGCGCACTGAGCGTACATGAGTTTGCCCAATTAGTCAGCAAGAGCGGCGAAGTAAGCATAAACAAGACCATCACTGCATTGGGGGGAGCCTACCTTTTCCTTGCGTTGATGAGTTTCTGTACCCAGCAGTCTGTAGGAGCACGAGTATTCCTTCCTTATTTGGGACTATTGCTCTACATGATGATTACGGAACTTTACCTCAAGAAAAAGAATCCGACGGGTAACTGGGCCTACTCCATGCTAAGCCAATTGTACGTGGCACTCCCCTTTGCCCTGCTGAACGTACTTGCTTTTCAGAATTCCCCGGAAACGAGCAGTGTGACCTACAACCCTATTCTACCGCTTTCCATTTTCGTATTTATCTGGTTGAGCGATACAGGTGCCTATTGCGTAGGTTCGCTGATAGGCAAACACCGTCTGTTCGAACGTATCTCACCTAAAAATCCTGGGAGGCAGCATCGGCGGCGGAATATTCTCCATCGCTTCCTCTCTTGGCTTTGCACATTTCTTTCCTTTTATGCCAGGATGGCAATGGGTAGGTCTGGCAATCGTTGTCGTCATTTTCGGCACTTGGGGCGATCTGACCGAATCACTCATGAAACGCCAATTGGGCATCAAGGATTCCGGTAACATTCTGCCGGGGCATGGAGGAATGCTCGACCGTTTCGACAGTGCCTGATGGCAATTCCCGCAGCAGTCGTTTATCTATATGCCTTGACGATGTTCTAACGACAGTTCACATGACCAAACTTACATAAAACAGATATAAAAAGAGCACCCGGGCAAGATGGATGACATCAAAATCCCGGGTGCTCTTTCTAACTATATACTCTCGCAAACTCTTTCTTACTTCAACTGCATATTGGACAAATCCACATTAGTAGTCAGCTTTTCATTACTCCCCGCAGTTTTCAAATCAAAGGTTACTTCCACCTCTCCATTCTCTTCTGAATTGAGTTTCAACTTGATGCCTTTGGTTTCAGAGGGGATGTCCAGACTGTTCAAGTTATAGGAGACAGCACCAGGACTACGACGTCCCGTCAGGTCATCATAGTCGTTATAGCGGAGTTCCAAATGGACGTATCCATCTTCGCCATACAAAGCATCATCTTCTTGCGGACGCACCAGCTGATACGGTGTTTATTATCAGTCGAAGATGGCAGGTTCTGCATGAAAAAAAATGTTCATATAGCCACCACTGATGGTAATATCACCTTTATATATACGCACGGGGTCATTACCGAATTCCTCTTCGGTTTCGGGAGTCAGCGTCTCCACCTCTTTCGTCAAGACGTTCTGCAGACGCAGCAGCTTCACAGCATGGTCATATCCTGCATAGTTGTCCCACAAAGGATTGAACACGGTAATCACACGCTGCCCATCCACGGCATCATACCACCCTATGTCCGTATTCACCGGCCAGAGCGTCCCCCAAACATCGCAGTTTAAATAAAAGGCATTTCCCGTAACACGCACAGTGGCCCACAAAGGCGGGGTAAAATCACCCAAAGAATATCCGTCGTTATCATCACATGATTGCAAAGCGGGCATCACTGCCAAACATATTGCCATAAATAACCAATGTAGCTTTTTCATAATCAAAGTCCTTTTCATTTGTTTCTGTATAGAAAATACAAAAGCCGGGCATTTACTGCACCGGCTTTTCCCATTTTAACAAATTCTTAATTTTTCGATTATTCTTCCCTCCTCCTCAGTAATGCCACCATCTCGCGGGCAGCATGTTTGGGTGCCCCTGCCTCTCCCAGACAGGATGCCATATACTCATATCCCTCGAGCATCTGACGGCGGTATTCCTTATCGTACAAAATGCGGTTCAGCTCCGAGCGTACCTGCTCTACCGTCATGGTATCTGCAACCAGCTCTTTCACCACCTCCCGGTTGGCTATGAGATTGACCAGGGAAATGTACTTCACTTTCAGTATATGCCGTTTCAGGAAAGCGATAACCTTCCCTATCGGAGTATGGTAACATACCGCTTGCGGCACACGAAACAGAGCTGTTTCCAGCGTTGCCGTCCCCGAAGTGACCAGTGCAGCCTCTGCCTGCCTCAACAAAGGGAATGTCTTGTTGAAGATAATCTTCACATCCACCCACCACATAACGTTGTAATACTCGGGGGAAATACCCGGAGCACCGGCCAGCACCAGTTGATAATCGGGAAAAGAAGCTGCCGCACGAAGCATGTCGGGCAGATTGTCCTTGATTTCCTGCTTGCGGCTACCAGCCAGCAGAGCAATAACGGGTTTGGCCGAAAGTCCATTTGCCCGGACAAAGTCGTCGAATGTCTCTGAGCTGGAAGCAAGAAAAGCCGTCACTTCATCCACTGTCGGATTGCCGACATAATGTATCGGATACCCGTGCTTCCCTTCAAAAAACTCCACCTCGAACGGTAGGATGGAGAACAGCTCATCCACATCCCGTTTAATATTCTTGATGCGGTATTCCTTCCATGCCCAAATCTTGGGAGAAATATAATAAAAGACAGGAATCCTTGTGTTGGCATGGACAAACTTGGCTATATCCAGATTAAAGCCCGGATAGTCCACCAAAATCAGCACATCCGGCTGCCACGCAACAATATCCTCCTTGCAGCGCTTCATATTGGCAAAGATGGTGCGCAGATGCAGCAATACGGGAATGAACCCCATATACGCCAACTCTTTGTAATGCTTCACCATCACACCGCCACTGCAGCATGAGGTCGCCTCCGAAGAAACGGAACTCCGCTTGCGAGTCCTCCTCCTTCAATGCAGCCATCAGATGGGAGGCATGCAGGTCGCCGGAAGCTTCACCGACAATCAAGTAATACTTCATATCAATTGATAATTGTCAATTAATTCAGAACCATGCTTTCAGTTCATCAATCAAGCCGTATGCCGTTGCATCCACCGTGGTCGGGGTGATTGCCACATAACCGTTATCAAGCGCCCAATGGTCATTCTTCTCATTTTCGGCATCGTTGTTCTCAAACTCGCCGGTCAGCCAGTAGTAATGGGCATCTCCTCTATGGGCAAAGTTTTCCCATTCATTGGTCCATTGCCCCTTGGTTTGTTCGCAAATCTTCACACCCTTCAATTCTTTGGTATCGGGGAAGTTGACATTGAGGCATGTCAACGGAGGGAGTCCTTTCTCCAATACCAGCCGGGCTATCTCGCGGATGTAAGGACCTGCAGGTTCAAAATCAGCGTTCGGCTCATGGTTGCAAAGGGAGAATCCGATGGAAGGCACTCCTTTCAGGCATCCCTCTATCACAACGCCCATCGTACCGGAATAATGCAGGTTTACAGAAGAATTGTCGCCGTGGTTGATGCCGCCTACCACCAAGTCGGGCTTGCGGTCGAGCACCGTATGAAAAGCCAGCTTCACACAATCGGTCGGCGTACCGGAACACTTGTATACCGTCAGCCAACATCCTTACGGACCAACTGGTAGTGGATAGGTTCCGTTACAGTCAGCGCACACGCACTTCCAGAGCGAGGTGCATCCGGCGCCATTACCACAATCTCGCCCAGCGGACGGAGGAATTTGATTAACTCGCTAATACCTTTCGCAATGATGCCGTCATCATTGGAAATCAATATCAAAGGTCTCTGATTTTCCATAACTTTCTTTTTTATTATCGTGCAAAAGTAGCTAAAAAGGCTTTAAACAGAATACTACAAAGATAATAATTCTTTTGTATTCAAAGATATTTTCAGAAAAGGCTAACTTTGTACCGACAATAATTGGAATATAATCATTCATAAAATCCATGCTATAATGAACACTTCTTGCCATTCTACCATTGCTGCACGCATCGAGACGGCAGCTGCCGCAATTATTCTGTTTCTAACAACCCTGACAAGCTGTGGCAGGAGCAGTCTCCCGAGCCACTTGACCAATGGAATGACGGGACATCTACGCTTCACACGGCAGACCCGGTCATTGCAGAAGGCCGGAAGCTCTTCAACGACAAAGAATACCAAAATTTCCGACTCACCGGAGAAGCCCTCACACAACCCGGCTCCGAAGCAGGCCTCCTCTTTCATACGGACGGCGAGTCCGGTTATGAAGTGATATTCCGTAACGGAGACATCGACGGCACACGCAAGAGCGGCTCACTCGCCTCGGTGCGCAACCTCTATCGCTCACTCGCAAAAGATGGAGAATGGTTTGACTTCGAGATAACCGTACGCGGACAAAACATCATTGTCTGCATTAACGGAACCGAAGTTGTTTGTTATACCGAACCCGGACACCCATATCGCACAGAGGAGCACGCCCGGCAACTGCTGAGTCAAGGTTCCATTGCCCTGCAAGGCATACACGGCGAAGTGTCATTCCGGAATCTCGCCATCGAACGGCTTGCCAAGGAGGCACGCAACGAAGCCGACACGCTTGCTCCGGTAGACGAGCGCACGGATGAGATAATCAGGCTACAGCAGCACGATTTCCCAGTTATAGACTATCACGTTCACTTGAAAGGAGGGCTGACGAAGGAAATGGCACACGCCATGTCCATGAATTACGGTATCAACTATGGTGTCGCCCCCAATGCCGGAGAAGGAGGCGTAGGACGTATGCTGGCCGATGACAAAGAAGTGTACGACTATTTTAATGAAGTAAAAGGGATGCCATTCCTGTGCGGTGTACAAGGTGAGGGACGCAAATGGACGGCAACTTTCTCGCAGGAAGCTTTGGGGATTTTCGATTACCTGTTTACCGACGCCATGACCATCATAGACCACAAGGGACGTAATTCGCGCATCTACCGGGCCGAAGAAGCACTCTTTGATGACATTACGCTTGAACAGTATATGGACCACCTTGTCGACCAAACAGTCTGATTCTGACCAACGAGCCAGCCGACATTTATGCCAACCCTACCTTCTTGCCCGATACTATGGCGCATGATTACGACAAGTACTGGACGGACGGACGCATTGAACGCGTATTGGATGTATTGCAACAACATGGAATCGCTCTGGAAATCAATGCACGCTACCGGATTCCCAGTTTCGAGATTATCCGTCGCGCCAAAGCACGTGGAATCAAACTCACATTCGGTACAAACAATGTCGATGCCGACTTCGGACGACTGGAATACTGCGCCGAAGCCATCAAGCAATGCGGCCTCACAGCCGACGATATATGGTTCCCGTCGATGAGCACACGCCGCTCCCGCCCCATTGTCATATACAACCGATTCGAGTAGCAGGGAACAACCGCTGTCATCTTCACCAACAGAAACGATACACCTATGGACATTCTTCTCATCATCTTGGGCATCCTCTGCCTGATTGTCGGATTGGCAGGCTGCATCCTGCCTATGATTCCGGGACCGCCCGTAGCCTATGCAGGCTTGTTGCTTCTACATTTCACGGACAAGGCGCAGTTTTCCACCACGCAGTTACTTTTATGGCTGGCAGCAGTCGTCCTTGTACAGATACTGGATTATTTCGTCCCGATGCTGGGCAGCAAATACAGCGGAGGCAGTCGGTGGGGAACGCGCGGCTGCCTCATAGGCACCATCGTAGGGTTGTTCTTCATGCCTTGGGGCATCATCCTCGGCCCCTTTCTCGGAGCCTTTGCCGGCGACTGATGGGAGGCAGCAAGACAGACCAGGCCTTGAAATCGGGGCTGGGCTCGCTGCTTGGATTCTTGCTGGGCACAGTAGTGAAATGTGTGATGTGTGCGTACTTCTGCTGGGAGTTCGTCAAAGCCTTGGTCTGACACCAGCTCCTCTCCTTCTGCCCGGGAACAACTTATCCCCCGACCATCTTCCACACGGTAGTCCATCTGCATGAGATGTACATCTCGAGCAACATGAGATGCACGTTTCAAACAACACGAGATGTACATCTCATGCAAGTAGAGAGAATAGTCCAAGCCAATGTCTTCCATTGTTTACAAATCTTAATCTTCTGCAAGCGAGACAAAAAATCAGCTTCATTTCAAGATAAATACGTATATTTGCCCACTAAACAGAGAAAGAACGCTTTACGCGCAATTTACAAGAAGAAAAACAGCGGTAAACGTCTGTGAGTTATTAACAAAACAGCCGACTTATCAACCGTTTTTGCAATCTTTCTCCAAATTTGTAGGCGCTATCCGGAATTATCACTTATTTCGCTGCCAATAAATATTGAGATTATGGGAAAAATAATTGCTATGGCTAACCAAAAGGGTGGTGTAGGCAAGACTACGACGACAATCAACCTCGCAGCCTCACTCGCCACGCTTGAAAAGAAAGTGCTCGTTGTAGATGCCGACCCGCAGGCCAATGCCTCCTCAGGATTGGGTGTGGACATCAAGCAGTCGGAATGTACTATCTACGAGTGCATTATTGACCGTGCAGACGTACGCGAGGCCCTTCATGACACGGAGATAGACACACTGAAGGTAATCTCCTCCCACATCAATCTGGTAGGTGCCGAAATAGAGATGCTCAATCTGAAAAACCGCGAAAAGATACTGAAAGAAGTACTCGCTCCGCTGAAGAATGAGTTTGATTATATCTTGATAGACTGTTCCCCGTCTTTGGGTCTGATTACGGTCAACGCACTGACTGCCGCCGATTCGGTAATCATCCCCGTACAAGCGGAATATTTTGCACTGGAAGGCATCAGCAAATTGCTGAATACCATTAAAATCATCAAGTCCAAGCTGAACCCTGCCCTCGAAATCGAAGGCTTCCTGCTGACGATGTACGACTCGCGTCTGCGCCAGGCCAACCAGATTTACGATGAAGTGAAACGCCACTTCCAGGAATTGGTATTCAACACCGTCATCCAGCGCAATGTGAAACTGAGCGAAGCTCCCAGCTACGGCCTGCCCACCATTCTCTATGACGCAGACTCAACCGGAGCCAAAAACCACATGCACTTGCCAAGGAATTGATAAGCAGAAACGAAAAGAAGTGATTATAGTGGTTAGTGATTAATGATTAGTGATAAATACCATATTTACAATGCACAAACAAATCATCCCGTATGGTTAAATTGTAAATCGTCAAATAGTAAATAAACAGATGGCACAAAGAAATGCATTAGGACGCGGGCTAGACGCCTCTTCTCCATGGATGAAGTAAAGACCGAAGGCTCCTCCTCTATCAATGAGATAGAGCTGTCGAAGATTACGGTCAATCCCAACCAGCCCCGTCATGAATTCGACCCGGTTGCGTTGCAGGAGTTAGCCGATTCCATCTCCGAAATCGGCATCATACAGCCCATCACCCTGCGCAAGCTTAGCGACGACGAATACCAGATTATCGCCGGCGAGCGTCGTTTCCGTGCTTCGCAGCTTGCCGGACTGACAAGCATCCCTGCCTATATCCGCACTGCAGATGACGAGAACGTCATGGAAATGGCGCTCATCGAAAACATACAGCGCGAAGACTTGAACTCCGTAGAAATAGCCCTCGCTTACCAGCATCTGTTGGAACAATACGGACTGACGCAGGAACGCCTCAGCGAACGCGTAGGTAAGAAGCGTACCACCATTGCCAACTACCTGCGCCTGCTCAAACTGCCCGCCCCCGTCCAGATGGGACTGCAGAACAAGCAGATAGACATGGGACATGCCCGCGCGTGGTAACGCTTGGCGATCCCAAACTGCAAGTGAAGATTTTCGAAGAAATCCTGGAGCACGGGTATTCCGTACGCAAAGTGGAAGAAATCGTAAAGTCACTGAGTGAAGGCGAAAGCGTGAAGAGCGGTGGTCGTAAGATTGCCCCCAAGCGCGCCAAACTGCCCGAAGAATTCAATATGCTGAAACAACAGCTCTCGGGCTTTTTCAGTACCAAGGTGCAGCTAACCTGCTCGGAGAAAGGAAAAGGTAAAATCAGTATCCCGTTCAATAACGAAGAAGAATTGGAACGTATCATCGGCATTCTTGATACGCTGAAGAAATAAATGAGGAAAAAAGGAAGAATATATCAGTTAGCCATTGCCCTGCTGCTCTGTTTTTTACAGATGGCAGGGATTGCTATGTATGGTCAGGACCGTCCACGTGCCGCTTCCAAGCGTGCGCAGCGGCATCAGACCGATACACTCAACACCGTGGTGAACCGGGACAGCCTCACTGTTGCCGACAGTCTTGCAGCCGAAAACAAGCGGAAGATGCTGGAAATGACTGCCAGCCCCGACCTGAAGGAACAGCCCGTGCCTACAGACAGTCTGCAAAAGGCCATCGACCCCAAAAGGTGGTACCTAATCCCACAAAAGCCACCTGGCTTGCCCTCGTCATTCCCGGCGGTGGACAAATTTACAACCGCAAGTATTGGAAACTGCCCATCTTCTATGGAGGATTTGCCGGTTGTGCCTATGCCCTTACGTGGAACAGCAAGATGTATAAGGACTATTCGGCCGCCTACAAGGATGCCGTAAATGGTAATTTCAACTCCAGTACCATTACCGACCTGCTGCCTCCCAACTATAACTATACCGAAAGCCAGCTGACGGAGACACTACGGAAGCGTAAGGATACCTTCCGACGATACCGCGACTTGAGCATCTTCGCCTTTATCGGTGTATACCTGCTGTCCGTTGTCGACGCATACGTAGACGCAGAGCTGTCCAACTTTGACATCACCCCCGACCTCAGCATGAAAGTGAACCTGCCATAATCAACAGCCAGATGACTGGTTCCTCTAATAAGAACGTCGGCGTGCAATGCAGTTTCCGATTCTAAAAACGAAAATTAAAGCATAAATTATTACCTAATGACACACAAGGCCATATATATGAAAAGAATTATTCTCGGTTCCTCGCTTCTGTTTTGCGCCCTCTTCACCGCTCCGGCCATGCATGCGCAAGAAAGCGTGGAAGTGCTTATCCGCGAAAACGGCACGGAACGCCAGGAATCCATCGAGCTGCCCAAAAGCATGACCTATCCGCTGGACAGCCTGCTCAATGACTGGAAAGCCAAGAATTACATAGACTTGGGAAAAGACTGCAGCACCTCTACCGTAAACCCGATGTTCAGTGACTCTGTATACATAGACCGGTTGTCGCGCATGCCGACCGTCATGGAAATGCCATACAACGAGATTGTGCGCAAGTTCATCGACATGTATGCCGGACGTCTGCGCAACCAGGTTGCCTTCATGCTGAGCGCCTGCAACTTCTATATGCCCATCTTCGAAGAAGCGCTGGATGCCTACGGCCTGCCGCTCGAGCTGAAATACCTGCCCATCATAGAATCCGCTCTCAACCCTTCTGCCGTATCCCGCGCGGAGCCTGCGGACTATGGCAGTTTATGCTCGCCACCGGAAAGATATACGGACTGGAAAACAACAGCCTCGTAGACGAACGCCGTGACCCGATAAAGGCGACCTGGGCGGCAGCACGCTACCTGAAGGACATGTATGACATTTACAAAGACTGGAACCTGGTGATTGCCGCCTACAACTGCGGTCCGGGCACCATCAACAAAGCCATCCGCCGCTCGGGAGGGAAAACCGATTATTGGGAAATCTACAACTATCTGCCCAAAGAGACACGCGGCTACGTGCCCGCCTTCATTGCCGCCAACTACGTAATGACCTACTACTGCAAGCACAACATCTGCCCCATGGAAACCGACATTCCGGAAGCAACCGATACGGTGCAAGTAAGCCGTAACCTTCATTTCGAGCAGATTTCCGACCTATGCGGCATCAGCCTGGACCAGATAAAGAGCCTGAATCCCCAATTCAAGAAAAGCATCATCCCGGAGAGAGCAAGCCGCAGACGCTACGCCTCCCCATCAACTACATCAGTGCCTTCATTGACAAGCAAGACACCATCTATGCCCACCGCAGTAACGAGCTGTTCAAGAACCGCAGAGTCGTGGCCGTTTCCAATACACGCTCGACGGCACGTAGCAGCAAAGGCAGTACCGCTACGGGGAATGTCACCTACCACAAGATACGCAGTGGCGAGAATCTCGGCAGCATTGCACGGAAATACGGCGTCACTGTCAATCAGTTAAAAAGTTGGAATGGATTGCGCAGTACCAGAATCTCCGCAGGAAAGCGCTTGAAGATTTATAAATAAAGACATAAACGCTTGCCCGGTGTTGAAAATTGCTTATTTTTGCAAAGTGAAGTGAAGAAAGGAGAAAGCAGTATATGGAAGAAAATATAAGTCAGAAGGAAAAGGAAAAAGCCGAAGAGGAAATGATCGAACAGGCATTCCAAGAACTGTTGAACGACTATTTGGCCACCAAGCACCGCAAGCGCGTCGAAATAATAACCAAAGCATTCAACTTTGCCAACCAGGCGCATAAGGCATCAAGCGTCGTTCCGGCGAGCCCTACATCATGCACCCCATTGCTGTGGCAAAGATTGTCTGTAATGAGATAGGACTGGGGTCTACTTCCATATGCTCGGCATTGCTGCATGATGTGGTGGAGGACACCGACTACACCGTAGAGGATATTGAAAACATCTTCGGTCCCAAAATCGCCCAGATTGTAGACGGGCTGACAAAGATTTCCGGCGGTATCTTCGGCGACCGTGCCTCGGCGCAGGCAGAGAACTTCAAGAAGCTGCTGCTCACCATGTCCGACGATATCCGGGTTATCCTCATCAAGATAGCCGACCGTCTGCATAACATGCGTACACTCGGCTCCATGCTGCCCAACAAGCAGTTCAAGATTGCAGGCGAAACACTCTATATTTATGCCCCGCTCGCCAACCGCCTCGGCTTGTACAAAATCAAGACAGAACTGGAAAACCTGAGCTTCAAGTACGAACATCCGGAAGAGTACCACGAGATAGAAGAGAAACTGGAAGCCACCGCCGTGGAGCGCGACAAGGTATTCAATGAGTTCACCGCTCCGATACGGGCGCAACTGGACAAAATGGGACTGAAATACCGTATCCTTGCCCGTGTAAAGTCCATCTACTCCATCTGGAACAAAATGCAGACCAAGCATGTCCCTTCGAGGAAATCTATGATTTGCTTGCTGTCCGCATCATCTTCGAGCCCCGCAATATAGAGGAAGAGCTAAACGACTGCTTCGACATTTACGTCTCCATATCCAAGATATACAAGCCCCACCCTGACCGCCTGCGCGACTGGGTGAGCCATCCCAAAGCCAACGGCTACCAAGCCCTGCACGTCACCCTTATGGGTAACAACGGGCAATGGATTGAAGTACAAATCCGCAGTGAACGCATGAATGACGTTGCCGAACAAGCTTTGCCGCCCACTGGAAATACAAAGAAGGCGGAGGCAGCGAAGATGAAGGCGAACTGGAGAAATGGTTGCGTACCATCAAGGAAATTCTGGACGACCCACAACCGGACGCCATCGATTTTCTCGATACCATCAAACTGAACTTGTTTGCATCGGAAATTTTCGTCTTCACCCCGAAAGGCGACCTCAAGACCATGCCGCAGAACTCTACGGCACTGGACTTTGCCTTCTCCTTGCATACCGACATCGGCAGCCACTGCATCGGCGCCAAGGTAAACCACAAACTGGTTCCCCTAAGCCACAAACTGCAAAGCGGTGACCAGGTAGAGATATTGACCTCCAAATCGCAACGCGTGCAGCCGGAGTGGGAAGTGTATGCCACCACCGCCCGCGCCCGCGCCAAGATTGCCGCCATCCTGCGCAAAGAGGCGAAAACCTATCAGAAAGAAGGTGAAACCATACTGAACGAATTCTTCAAAAACGAGGATATACGTATGGATGATGCTGCTCTGGACAAGCTGACCAGGCTGCACGGCTTCCACACCCGCGACGAGCTGCTCGTTGCCATCGGCAACAAACGGGTTGTGCTGGCGATGCCGACAAGAACGTGTTCAAGGAAAAGCAGAACAGCAACTGGAAGAAGTTCCTGACCTTCTCCTTCGGTAACAAGGACAACAAGGATGCCAAAGAACAACCGGAAGAGAAAACACCGCAAGAGAAAATCAACACTAAGCAGATTCTGAAGCTGACGGAAGAGACCATCTCAAAGAACTATATTATGGCCGACTGTTGCCATCCCATTCCGGGTGACGACGTACTGGGATACATCGACGAGCAAAACCGTGTTGTCATCCACAAGCGCAATGCCCCGTTGCCACCCGCCTTAAGAGTAGCTACGGAAACCGTATCATCGCCACCGAGTGGGACACTCACAAGGATTTGTCGTTCCTCGTCACCATATATATAAAAGGTATAGACAGCATGGGATTGCTGAACGAAGTAACTCAAGTCATCTCCCGCCAGCTCAACGTGAATATCCGTAAACTGACCATCGAAACCAACGACGGTATCTTCGAAGGAAAGATACAACTCTATGTACACGATGTGGACGACGTGCGCACTATCTGCAATAACCTGAAGCAGATACAGAATATAAAACAAGTGACGAGAGTAGAGGAATAAACGGAGTGGTATTTATTCTACTTCAGTCCTTGAATATTTTCCTTCAAGCTCTCCACATCCTCGTAAGTAAACTCATCCAATGCCAGTTTCATGCCTACCAGTTCTTCGCGGATAGCTCTCAGGCGATCTACGATTTCAAAGTTGCGTATCGTAGCTTCTTTATTGTCTTTCATCCGTTGGCGGGCGCCGGGCAAGGTCATTCCGCGCTCCTTCACCAGATGATAGATAAGTTTCACTGTCTCAATGTCCTCCTTACGGTACTGGCGTATTCCCCGCCCCCCTTCTTCGGATTGAGTTGCGGAAACTCCTTTTCCCAGAAACGGAGCAGTGATTCGTTGACATCGAACATGGCAGCCACCTCGCTGATGGAGTAATATAACTTTAAATTCTTATCTGTATTCAGCATGATGTAATCCTTTCTCTATAAATCATCCGTCAATCAAGCACCTTACCATGGTTCGCCGCAATCTGTATCATGCGGTCATAATCCTCGGCACTGAGATCCATGAAGTAGTAGTTGACGGGATTCACAACTTTTCCCTTGACGTGTACTTCGTAGTGCAAGTGCGGACCAGTACTCTTGCCCGTACTGCCTACCCCGCCAATGACCTCACCACGTACCACTTCTTGCCCAACTTCGTCCGGAAATCGCGCAAGTGTGCATACACCGTCTGATAACCGAAGCCGTGGTCTATCACAATTCTGTTGCCATAGCCCGATTGCCAGCCATCTGCACCACGGTGCCATCTCCCGTGGCATAGACATCCGTGCCCTGGGGAGCCGAAAAGTCCATACCCTCATGGAACTTGCTGGTACCATAAATGGGGTCGATACGCGTACCGTAACCCGAAGCGGTCTTACGGAGGTCTTTATTGGAAACCGGCTGTATGGCAGGAATGCAGCGCAGCATTTCATCATGATTCTTGCACATCTCCACCACATCGTCAAAGGAGCGGGACTGGATATAGAGTTGCTTGCTAATCATATCCATTTTCTGCGTGGTATTGATAACCAAGTCGGAGTTAGCCATATCCATCAGATGCTCATAGCGGTTGGTACCGCCGTATCCAGCCTGACGGATGGCAGAAGGAATAGGGTCGGCCATGAAAATCACCCGGTACAGATTGTCATCACGCTGCTGTATGTCTTGCAGCACTCCCATAGCCTCGTCCAGCCGGCGGGAGAGGACGTTGTACTGCGCCTGCAGTTTGCTGTTCTCCTTTCGCAACTCCTTCTCCGACGGAGAGCCGAAGATAAGCAGCAATACGATGAAACTGCCCGCACCCAGCCCCATACCGATGAACAAACGGCGGAGAATGCTCAGCGCCCGCAGCCTCACGGTAGGATAAATACGGTCGTACGTCTGCGTCTGGGGATTATAAATGTAGTAAACTTTGCGCATCTTAGGAAATATTTCGCTTGTCAATGCGACAAAAGTAATAAAAACAAGCTATCTTTGCACAGTTTTTCAAGAATATTAAGACTAAGTAGCAAGTAGTTAGTAGTAAGAAACGGGCAAAAACGACAAGAGAAGGTAAATCAAATTAGAATCAGATAAATCAATAGAGAGTATGTTGACTGCAAACGAAATCAGAGACTCTTTCAAGAGTTTCTTCGAAAGTAAAGGTCACCAGATAGTGCCTTCGGCCCCGATGGTGATTAAGGATGACCCCACGTTGATGTTCACCAATGCGGGAATGAACCAGTTTAAAGATATTATTTTGGGCAACCACCCGGCGAAATACAAAAGAGTTGCTGACTCGCAGAAATGCCTTCGCGTAAGCGGAAAGCACAACGACCTGGAGGAAGTGGGTCACGATACCTACCACCACACCATGTTCGAGATGCTGGGCAACTGGTCGTTTGGCGACTACTTCAAGAAGGAAGCATCTCCTGGGCATGGGAGTATCTGGTGGATGTATTGAAACTCGACCCTAAAGACCTCTACGCCACCGTATTCGAAGGTAGCGCCGAAGAAGGACTGGAACGCGACAACGAAGCCGCTTCTTACTGGGAGCAGTTCTTGCCGAAAGACCACATTCTGAATGGCAACAAACACGATAACTTCTGGGAAATGGGTGATACGGGACCGTGCGGTCCGTGTTCGGAAATCCATGTGGACTCCCGTTCGGAAGAAGAGAAGGCCAAAGTACCCGGCAGCCAGCTGGTGAACAAAGACCACCCGCAGGTGATTGAAATCTGGAACCTCGTGTTCATGCAGTTCAACCGCAAGGCGGACGGCAGCCTGGAAGGACTTCCCGCCAAGGTTATCGACACCGGCATGGGCTTCGAGCGACTGGTGCGCACACTGCAAGGAAAGACCTCCAACTACGACACCGACGTATTCCAACCGATACTGAAAGCCATCGGAGACATGGCAGGCAAGAAGTATGGCGAAGATGAGAAGTCGGACATCGCCATGCGTGTAATTGCCGACCACATCCGCACCATCGCCTTCTCCATCACCGACGGACAGCTTCCGAGCAATGCCAAGCAGGTTACGTCATCCGTCGTATCCTCCGCCGTGCCGTGCGCTACGGTTACACGTTCCTCGGACAGAAGCAGGCATTCATGTACAAGCTCCTCCCCGTACTCATCGAGAACATGGGCGCCGCTTATCCCGAACTGGATGCACAGAAGGAACTGATTGCCAAAGTTATCAAGGAAGAAGAAGACTCCTTCCTCCGCACCCTGGAGACGGGTATCCGCCTGCTGGAAAAGACCATGGCAGACGCCAAAGCCGCCGGCAAGAACGAAATCAGCGGAAAGGATGCCTTTACCTTATATGATACCTTCGGTTTCCCGCTCGACTTGACGGAACTGATTCTCCGCGAAAACGGCATGACTGCCGACATCAAGGAGTTTGACGCCGAAATGCAGCAGCAGAAACAGCGTGCCCGCAATGCCGCCGCCATAGAGACCGGTGACTGGATTACGCTAAAGGAGGGTACTACCGAATTCGTAGGATATGACTATACGGAATACGAAACATCCATTCTGCGCTACCGCCAAGTGAAGCAGAAGAACCAAACCTTGTATCAGATTGTACTGGACAAGACTCCGTTCTATGCCGAAAGCGGCGGTCAGGTAGGTGACACCGGTGTATTGGTGAACGAGTTTGAAACCATCGAAGTGGTAGACACCAAGAAGGAGAACAACCTGCCTATCCACATCACCAAGAAGCTGCCCGAACACATGGAAGCTCCGATGATGGCATGCGTGGATACCGACAAGCGTGCCGCTTGTGCCGCCAACCACTCTGCTACCCACTTGCTGGATGCTGCGCTGCGCGAAGTATTGGGCGAGCATGTAGAGCAGAAGGGCTCTTTGGTTACACCGGACTCCCTGCGTTTCGACTTCTCACACTTCCAGAAGGTGACGGACGAGGAAATCCGCAAGGTGGAACACATCGTTAATGCAAAGATTCGCGCCAACATACCTTTGAAAGAATACCGCAACATTCCTATCGAAGAAGCCAAAGAACTGGGCGCCATCGCTCTGTTCGGCGAGAAGTACGGCGACCATGTACGCGTTATCCAGTTCGGTTCTTCCGTAGAATTCTGTGGTGGTACGCACGTGGCTGCAACCGGAAACATCGGTATGGTGAAGATTATCTCCGAAAGCTCCGTGGCTGCCGGTGTGCGCCGTATCGAAGCCTACACGGGTGCACGCGTGGAGGAACTGATGAACACCATCGAGGACACGCTGCACGACTTGAAGGCGCTCTTCAACAACGCACCCGACCTTGCCGGAACCATCCGTAAGTATATTGACGAAAACGCCGGACTGAAGAAGCAGGTAGAGGACTTCATGAAAGAGAAAGAAGCACAGCTGAAAGAAAGACTGCTGAAGAACGTGCAGGAAGTCAATGGCGTTAAAGTCATCAAGTTCTGTGCTCCCCTGCCGGCAGAAACAGTGAAGAACATCGCCTTCCAGTTGCGTGGCCAGATTACGGAAAACCTGTTCTTCGTAGCGGGAACAGAAGCCGAAGGCAAGCCGATGCTGACCGTCATGCTGAGCGACAACCTCGTGGCAGGCGGACTGAAAGCCGGTAACCTGGTGAAAGAAGCTGCCAAACTTATCCAAGGCGGTGGCGGTGGCCAGCCCCACTTTGCAACTGCCGGCGGTAAGAATGCTGACGGACTGAACGCTGCCATTGACAAAGTTTTGGAATTGGCAGGATTATAATTGAAAATAATTGGCGAAACACTTGACATCGCCTCTGTGATGTTGTATATTTGTAATGTCATTTTTTAGATATTTCAAAATTAAACTACCGGGAAAGGAGGAGCATTGCTTCTCCTTTTCTTTTTATCCTCCACGGTATTCCATTTGAAATGCCACATGCCGGCTCCCCAAACTCCACACCTTACCATCCTAAATGCCACACCTTAGCAAGTGAAATGGCTGGCATTTACCCTCCAAAGCCCTGGGGTTTCCGTGAAAAACCCTAAGGTTTGGGACAGTGAAGTGGAGGGAACGGATGATTAGTCCAGAACAACAGACAATGCATTCGAAGCAAACGAATGATGCATACAGAACAGACAGATGATGCGCAACAGAAACAAAAACGGGAAGCCTAAGCCTCCCGTCTGTTAATCTTTCGTAAATCTGCTCTTGACAAGATTTCCACTAAAACCTTATTCCATCCGAAGTATAAACATTTCGCGATAAACCACCAGTGCACCTTCGGGCAGCAAACTGGAAGGACAGAAAGGAGTTACATTTTCCGCAAGTACACATTTACCATTTCCCGAGACCGTCCGCGTAAAGAGCCTCTTCTCTCCATTATAAGTAAACTGCCACAATGCATATGTATCTCCGTTCTCATCTTCCACTGGAACTGTCTCGTATATCCCCATTAGCGTTCCTCCTCTTTTCCCGTCGGATAGATTTCCAATACACCTTTCCACATACTATTGGAGAAATCTTCGGGCACCAGCACATAATACCCGCCATCCTTCACCCAAGGACGCTCGGCAAGTGCCTTAGAAACATCACCCAGCAGTTCCGTCGGTGCACCACTACTGATACCATACTCGAAGCCCATCTTCGTCAACGTATATTGCCTACGACCTTTCACCGTGATGCGCAGTTGTGTTTCCTCACCGGAACCATCCATCACCTTCACAATCGTCTCCCCCTCTGCCAGCGATGAATCTTGATACGCTGATACCCGTTGACATCATCGGTAAAAGTCACGGAAGCCACCGACTCGTGCTCGTTAATCACATTATAGGAACCGTCGCCGCCGTCAATGCCCAGCACTGTATCTTCGTTTGTTTCAGAAAGATAATAAGAAAGATTGGACACCAGATTGTCACATGTCCCAATCTGTAGATAGGCTCCACACCTTCGAAAAGTACCATGCTTCGGTAATCGTCCTCGCAACCGGAAGCGGTAAACAGCAGTGCTATCAAGGCAAAGAGAGAGTATAGTTTCTTCAT
>ENA-OQCK01000128-OQCK01000128.1-human-gut-metagenome-genome-assembly--contig:-NODE-128-length-43109-cov-3.482039_pt1 | contig 43109 bp, 46 predicted proteins | sample MGYA00242498_ERZ504578 | MGnify/ENA primary metagenome ERZ504578 (study PRJEB26092, sample SAMD00036229) | human gut metagenome | host: Homo sapiens | study: EMG produced TPA metagenomics assembly of...
TTCGGCTGTATTCAAACGTGGATTAAAGAAAATATTTTACCAAATTTTCTTTACCTATGGTTCTGTCGATCGGAATTCGATCGTTATGCCCGTTTTAACTCATGGGGAAGTGCACGTGAAGCATTTTCATTTGAAGATATGAAACGTTGTAAAATACCGATTCCCCCCATTGACGTTCAGCGTGCAATCGTCAATATCTATAAGTGCGCAAATGAAGCCAAGCAGATAGCCGAAGAAGCCGATCGGCTTTCACGAGAAGTTTGTTCGGCATTGCTTCAACATGTAATTAACTCTTAATTTATAAAACGATGTGGCAAGATTTTAAAGATTTTATCACGATAGATAATCTACATATATTCTGCTTTTGGTTTTTAATCATATTGACAGTTGTTGGTCTGATTGAAATTATATATCAAATTCGCAATGCTGTTAGAAAAATCAACATTGCAGATGAATATATCAAGCATATTGATATTATTCAAAAACATGTAGCAAAAAGACTACATGCTAGAAAGCAATATGGTTTTGTTGATACAAAGGACTTAATTGAAATTGCAGAGAGTTTACATTTTGTAGAAGTCAATAGTGATGATGCAATAAATAGTATTGCCGCTGATCATTATATTTCAGATCCAATTTATTCGTTATATTCGATGTTGTATCATGAAAGATGGGATGACAGAGATGCTGCCACATATTGCCATCAGATATTTGTTGATTATGAAAAAGGGAGAAAGAAACTTCAAAAGGTGCTAAAACAAAATTTCGCCATACTTTTTGTGCCTTTAACAAAGTTATACAGAGGGTTTTGTGTATTATTTAGACTATTGACATTTCCTTTTAAAAGGCTCTTTGATAATTTTGATAAATCTGGGAAATGGGAAGCGTCAATAGCCGCAATAGCAGAAATCTTTGCATTAGTTAACGCTGTCATTGAATTTGTAAAACATACGTCATGATATCAAACGGAAAATTCTATGAAAGCCAGTTCGAGGAAGCAACCATCGAGCTTCTTCGAGAGGCACACTGGCAATATGCATTTGGTGATGACATTCACAGGAAATATACCGATCCACTCATTGAAGAGGACTTAAGGAATTTTCTCGCCGTTCAATACAAAGACAAAAATTTGACCACCTCCGAGATGGACAGCATTGTCGCCAATCTGCGTAATACAGGCGGACAGAATGACTATTATGCTCTTCGGAATACTTTTTTGCTCTATCGTGACGGGTATGATTTTGCATATAGCGATGGACGGAGTAATCCGTTTCGTTTGGAATACATTGACTTTGAGCATCCAGACCATAATATTTTCCGTTGTGTCAATCAGTTTGTTATGGAGCAAGGTCGAGAGAACCGTCGCCCCGACATACTACTTTTCATAAACGGTATACCTGTCTGCATCATCGAACTAAAAAATCCGACCAAACAAAACGCTACTATACATGATGCACATACGCAGATTTGCACGCGCTATATGCGGGATATTCCGGCATTGCTGAAATATTGCGCATTGGCGGTAATCAGCGATGGAGCAAAGAATGCTTTGGGTGCGACATACACACCATTTGAATTTTTTCTACGAATGGAAAAAGATTGAGAATGAAGATAAAGCAGGGAAAGGACTTGACACACTTCGTACTCTTATTCGCGGAGCAATTTCTCCAGAACGCATATTGGAGATATTACGGGATTATGTCTATTTTCCCGATCCTACAAAAGAAGACGACACGACTGAAATCGTATGCCGTTATCCGCAATTCTTTGCTACACGTAAACTGCGGGATCATATCCTGAATCATTTGCGTTCTGTCGGAGGTGATGGTAAGGGTGGTACATATTTCGGAGCCACAGGGTGTGGAAAAACATATACATGTTGTTCCTTGCCCGCCAACTGGCTTTACGATGCAGAAAGCAACTGGGTAGCCCGACTATTCTTATCATAGTAGACAGGGAGGATTTGGAGACACAGACCGGGAAACTATTCTGCCGCTCGAAACAATATCTTGAAGACGAAGCTGTAAAAGTCTTTGAAACAAGAAAGGAACTTGCAGAAGAGATGAGTATGCGCAAGACTGGCGGGGTCTATATTACCACAATTCAGAAATTCGCAGAGACTACAGGATTGCTTACAGAACGTTCCAATGTCATTTGCCTAAGTGATGAAGCGCATCGCTCCCAAAACAATATAGGTTCTAAACTGTCCATCCAAACCGAAGGAGGAGCCGACAAGATAGGAGCGAAAATCACATATGCTTTGCCAAATATCTGCGGGATGCATTACCGAACGCCACATATGTAGGTTTTACGGGAACACCCATTGACGAAACCGTACATGTATTTGGGAAGGTTGTAGATCAATATACGATGAAGGAGTCGGAGGATGACGGCATTACTGTCCCAATCAAATATGATCCCCGATTGGCTCGTGTATTCCTCAATAAAGAACAGGCAGAGAAAGTAGAAGAATATTATCGCCTATGTACAGACGAAGGGGCAACGCCGGAGGATATTGCCAAGAGCAAAGCCGCCATGTCGAGTATGGAGGTGATTATCGGTGATGAAGATGTCCTGCATCGTGTTGCCAAAGACATTATCGAAGACTATAAACGAAGAACAGAGACCACAGACCGTTTGCAAAAGGCTATGATTACTTGTGCAGACCGCAAAATAGCATTTAGGTGTATAAAATCATGCGGGAGATGCAGCCCGATTGGTTCGAGAAGAGGAAAGCATTGAATGAACTTGTATTGACCGCAGACGAAAAGAACAAGCTGCATGACATCGCATTTGTCAATATGGTCATGACTCGCGACAAGGATGATGAAAAGGAACTTTACAATCTGCTTGGCGACAAGGAATATCGTAAATTCCTTGATACAGAGTTCAAATCGGAAAAATCGAATTTCCATATCTCCATCAATGTAGATATGTGGATTACCGGTTTCGATGTGCCTTGCCTGACGATGCTTTATAATGATAAACCGTTATCGAAACATACGCTCATTCAGACCATTTCGCGTGTAAACCGTAAATTCGGCACAAAAGAGTGTGGCTTTATCATCGACTACATTGGTATTCGCGAAGAGATGAAAAAAGCCATGAAAAAATATGGTGGTGAAGTCGGACCTCAGGAAGATTTGGAGATTGCACATGAAGTATTGCAGAACGAACTGCAACTTTTGCAGGAGCGATTGTCTGGATTAGTATTTGACCGTTTTTTCGGGAACAATGACCTTGCCCGACTTCAGTTTATTCAGGAGGCGGCAGAATATATCCTTGCCAACAGTGTTGAACGGAAAGGAGAGGTTTCCTTCCTCAAACTTTTCAAGGAACATGCCAAACGGCTGCGCTCTGCTTATAATATCTGTAACCCAGCCGGCATTCTGACAGAAGGAGAGGTAACATGGAGTCAATGCTTTATGGGTATCTGCTCATACGTGAACAAAATGACTACCACGGAGCATGATACGGAGAACATGAACAGGCACGTGGAACAGATGGTTCAGGAGGCGATTCTTGCAAGTGGTGTAGAACGAGTAATGAATGAAGGTGTTGAAGAAAATATTTTCAGCGATTCATTTGCTAAAGAGGTCGATGAAATAAAAATGCCGTTCACCAAGTTCCAGATTCTTTGTAAACTTGTCGCTAAAGCCATCAGAGCATACAGCCGGACAAACAAGATTCAGGCTGAACATTTCCAGAAAATGCTTGAAAATACGATAGATGCCTATAATACACGGGATAAGCTGACATTTACCAACGAAGTGACACAGAACGTTGTAAATGATGTATGCGACATCGTTTCATACAAAATCAATGGGCTCTCAAACAAGTTGATGAGTATACTGAAAGAGCTAAAAGCCGATAGCGAAAAATTCAAAGTTTTGGGTATCACTTTCGAGGAGAAAGCTTTCTTCGATGTACTTGTCGAGGTGCGGGATAAACATGGTTTTGAGTATGCGGATGAGCGTTGTATTGAGTTGGCAAAGAAAATCAAGACTCTGATTGATGATACCGCTGTTTATGCCGATTGGCTAAATAACGACAACCTAAAAAGCAAACTTGCCAGCCAGCTTACATATCTTCTCTACAAAGAGGGTTATCCTCCTCAATGGGATGAAGAGGTATTTCAGAAGTTCTGGAGCAGGTAGAGAACTATAAGAAGCATGAATAAATAAGCATTTTTTACTGATAAGATATAAATAGAAATATGAGCTTACGTATTTTACATTTCTCAGATTTACATTTGGTAAAAGATGAGCCATCTATGAAACGTTGTTAATGCATTTTATTCAAAGCATGGATGAAATACAAAAAGACGGAAATATAGATCTCGTTGTTTTTACTGGAGACTTAGTTGATAAAGGCGGGTGTAGTTTTGGAAATATTGATGCAGCTTTCAAGGAATTTGAAAAGTAGTAATAACTCCTATTATAGAAAAACTAAAACTCCCCAAAGAACGATTCGTGTTTATTCCGGGTAATCACGATACAGAAAATGATGCTAAAAAGAACATAGAGAAAACAGGCATTATCAAGACGTATTCTTTAAATGAGAAACAACAGATTATTGATTTGAAAAATTCTACGGACAAATCAATAATAGAAATGCTTTGTTCCCGAACAAACGTATTTAAAGAATTTGAGAAGACTTATTATTCAGAGAACTTAAACGGAGGTTATCAATACGGAGATTTTGAATCTAATTTCAAATTTGACATAAATGGATGCAAAGTAGGTGTAACAAGTTTAAACGCTGTTTGGCTTTGTGGTCTTGGTGATGACAAAGAATTGTTTCTAGGAATAGATCAGATTACAAATTCACAACCGTTCCTTTCTGATTGTGATATAAAAATTATTGCATCACATGTTGGGTATGATTTATTGACAGAGGCAGAAGGTAAATATGTAAAAGAGGCCATAACACATTGTTACGAATTAAACTTATCAGGTCATACCCATACTTTAGACGATGATTTTATCGCATTGCCAAAAGGGGACTTTTGTATGAATGTCACTTCTGCTGGAACTTTATGTAATAATATTCATGAAGTAAATGAGAACCATAAAAATTCTTTCCAAATAATCGATATTCTTTCCAAAAAAGAATTCGTCATTAGAAAATATCATCAAAAACAAGGTATGGAGTTTTCTTTGGACCTAAACTTTGGAGAAAGTGGAATCTGGCATCATCTGTACAATGACCAAAAAGCTATGCGTAAAGCAAAAACAGATGAATTAAAAGAACAACTTGAACAACAACGGAAATTTCTTGAAAATGTATTTCCTTTTTATCCTATAGATGAAGCTATTGAACAAGACAAGGAAACTTTCATAAGCGGAGAGTTCATACCTTCTCAAACGAATGAGGAGTGTATTAACCTTCTCAGAAATCCAGAAATCAAAAATCTTAGAATATTGTCTATTTCAGGTGTAGGCAAGACAAGAATTGTTGGTGAGGCCTTTAGGACAATGCAAAATGTTTTCTATTGTACAGACCCAGACAAACGTATAAATAGAGGTTTGGAATACATACTAACACATGTTGACGGAGGTGTAATTATTATAGATAATTGTCCTATTGATGAATATTATCGAGTAACAAAATTCATTAGTAAATTCCAAAAGCCATTCAAACTAATAAGCATTTATAATGTTCTTACCAAAAAAGAAGAAGTGGAAACTAATGTATTCTTCCTTGATGCGGCTGATAATAAAGGAGTAGTAGATGCCATAATAGAAAGAGAAAGAATTACTGATGAAACTGTAAAAAGTAAAATTAAAGAATATAGTGACGGAATTTCTTTAATGGCTATTGAACTGATAAAGGCCTATAAGCATATAGGAAAAGTTCAACTACTCCCTGAGAAACAGTTATGGTTAGATTATTTGCTAAGCCCCAACGGACAATTGGAAGAGTCAAAACGTGCTGTCCTTAATGCGATTGCCTTATTTAATCCATTAGGAATTACAGAGAACAAAAAGATGAATATGATTTTGTAATTAGTCACCCTGAAATTAATCATATTCATCTTGACAAATCATCAGTAGAAGACTGTTTTTCTTGCACTATTCACGAATTCAACCAACGTCGTCTATTAGACATGAGGGCTAATAGTGTGAATGTTCGTCCTCGACCTCTTGCAGAATGGTTGGCTGAAGAATGGCTTCAAAAGACTCCTCCAGAATCATGGAAAAAAATAGTAACAGAGATTGAAACTGCAGGTCAATTAGGAATACGTCTTGCAGAACAAATGAAGAATAGGTTTATATCACTTACTTCTCCTGAGGCCCAACGTCTTTTTGATGAACTGAATAGAATCCCTTTTCATGATGAGAAAATAGTGCTTACTAAAACTGGCTCACAACTTATTTTCTCTATGTCAACTGTGAGTCATGTGGCTGTCGCTCGTAATCTTTTTCTTTGTTCGAGAATAAAACTACTGATTATTTAAAAGAAAAAATAAGTGGGGACATCCGTAGGTATATTGTATGGGCATTAGAGGAAGCATGTGTTGCTGCGGATGCTTTTGAGGATGCAGGTAAACTTCTAGGGATGCTGTCTATTGCAGAAAATGAACAAATATCCAATAATGCGAGTGGTGTATTCTTAGAAAAATTCCATGTGGCACTTTCAGGGACACAAGCTGACTTAGGTAAAAAAACAAATGTTTTACAATTTCTTTTTAATAAAGGCACTGAGTATCATCTTTTATTAGTAAAAGCTATCGATAGTGCATTTAGCACTCGCTCTAATTATCATATGCTTACTCAGACAGAAAGAAAATATAACATAAAAACAGAAACATCAATTAGTATATCAGAACTTAGACAATATTGGAATTTCTGCAAAGACCTACTTATAAAAGTAAGTGATGATGAGGTTTTATTAAAAACCATATACAAACTAATACCAGACCATGTCTATGATTTTGTAAATAGCGGGTGTGAAAATATACTGTTTGAATTAATTAATCATTTTGCTCCCAAATACAATAATGATTGGGATGAAATGAGACGTTCCTTAAATTGGATAAAGAAGTATAATCCTATAATATATAAAAGGAATAGACAGCACATTGATTTGCTCATTAATAAAGTGTTTGCACCTAAAACGTTTATTAAAAGAGTTTTAGCATCAATGGAAAATATAGACCGAAGAGAATTTGGAAGTAATCAAATTTTTGAAATTTATAAATCTGAGATGCGTCCATATGGAGAAGAATTTATCAATAATAAAATATACAATAGTAAAGAATTTGAAGAAATCGCAGACCATGAACATTTTCAAAGCATTTGGATGATTTTTACAGCTGTGGAAGTCATGGATCAAACTAGTTGCAGAGATGAAGTATATAAAGCATTCTTGCAACATATAATATCAAAAAATAAAGATTATAGAAGCGGTTTTATTGAGAGCTACATGAGCCATGACTCTAATAAATCCTATTTACTCTCAATTGCAGAAAAATTGTTTTGCAGTGGTTATTATGCAATGGCTTGTTGCGTACTAGGTATGGTGGAAGATAAAAATTATACTCAGTTGAATAAAATCTTTGTAATGATACATGAGGGAAAATTTCCATCAACTTACATAAATAACTATCTGCGATTTGTTCCATGTTGCGATATGATGATATATTTAAGGTTAGTGCTCTGTTATTCAATAATGCTGATGTTGATAAAACAGAAGTAGCTTATCCACACCTATTCCAGTATTTTTGGACTATGGGACAGGAGGTGATGCCTTATCTTCCTATAATAGAAAAGCGTCTTTTAGAATTTGACTTTGAGAGTGATAATTTTTATTTGGCTAAGAATGTGGTAGATAAGATGGAATACATCTTAAAGACTTTTAATAGACCTGATTTTGCAAGGCAAGTAAATAATTTAGTTATCAAATACCTAGAGACATACAAACCTAATAATCCATTTAAGGATTTGTACTTTAGCTTACTTCCTAAATATCAGGAAAATATTCTTGATGACATAATTAAAGCATTAGCATCTTCATTAGAAGAAAGTATGTTTTACTTTAATATGCGCTATGAACTTGGTTCTGGTTTTGGTTATGGGGCTGGACCTTTATTTCAATGTGACAATGATAAGCTAAAAAATGCCTGTAAGGAATTTTCCGATGTATTACCAGAACGTTTTGCGGATATGTGTCCTGTATGTAATTTTAGAGATGATGGAACCAAAATGGAACTTAGTGATTTTTTTGTTTGGTTAGTAGATAATTATGGTGATAACGAGAAGGTTCTGCAATCTTTTAGTTCTAATTTCGGTACATATAGCTATACTGGTATAGGAAGCATGAAAGGGTATTACGTGAATAGGCAAAATATGTTTAAGCTCTTTTTTCGCACACGAATCCTAAAGTTGCAGCATGGGCTGAAAATATGTATAAAATGGAAGAACAGGAGGTTAATTATCATCAATTGTTAGATGACTACAGAGATATGACTAACGGGTAATTTATATTATTTTCAAGAGGACTTAATTGATAAAAAACAGACCAGTGTATACATAATATACTGATCTGTTTTATCTATCTTCTCCTATATCCACTTCTTATAGCCTTAACTATTTGTGAAGCATGAAGCAAACATCTTCTTCGATACGCCTCCTCCTCTTCATCCGGTCTTCGGCCATCCCAAGGCAGGGCAGAAGTCGAACCTCCACCACCGGAGGAAATCGGTACAGGTTGTCCTCCGATAAGTGCATCGGCAACGGCAAAAATCAGATTGCGAACAGATGGTGTAGACAACTGATCAAGCAGTGTATTCAGTTCTGCCTCCAAACTTTCGTTTGTGTCAGAAAGAGATTTGTTCTCCCGTTTCAGTTGATAAAGTTCCCCGTAATCTGCCAACGCATTACGTTGGGCGGCTTCAACCTGCCGTGCCGCATCATTTCTGTATAGGGATTCTATCTTGCGGACAATCTCGGTGAACTGTTTGGCGATATACTGGTTCTGCCGTTCAACCCATTTGTCCGTACCGAACAAGGTACTTTCTCGATAATTTGAGGTGGCGTGAAATCAACCTTGTGGTTATGGAACGGTTGGACAACCGAACGGGCTTTTGTCGCATCTGCGGTCAGCTGCTCCAATTCCTGCTCCTTTGCGTGGAGTTTGTCGGCCTTGTCTTCAAGTTTGGTCTGATACTCGGCAATGAGTTTCTGTATATCGCTTTCTGCGCTTCATATCTGTCGAGCGTGATCCTGCCGGAAGCCAGTTCCTTTTCCGCCTCTTCAAGTTGCAGCCTATAACTGAAAATCCTTGATTCCAGGTTCCGCATCATGGATTGAAGCCCCTTGACGGCTTTCTCTGCCTGTTTCGCCTCCTTCGTCAGTTTGCGGATATAATCTCGCTTGTTCAGATGCTGTACATTACGCCCGTCAATACTGTCCCCACGTTCCAGACTGTATTTGCTACCAACATCTTCATATAATGAAGTGTGTATCTCTTTCAATATCCGGCCATATTCATAACGGTCTTTCCCGAACTTTGCCGACCACATCACACACTCCCGTCCGCTTTTAGGACGGATACCGACCGGAACAATCAGGGCATGAATATGCGGACTGCTCTCATCAAGATGCACCTGAAACCCGATAATGTTTCCCTGACCGTATCGTTTGGCACACCAATCATAGACATCCTTCGCCCAATTTTCAATTTCCTCGCAACGGTGCAGGTGGCTGTTGTCCGCACCTTTTTCCAGATTGACAGACTGATTCCCGAAAGCCATTTCAATAGTCCTGTCGTGATTGCCACCGAAAATGAATCTGGCGCAACAATTCGGCTGAATCTTGCTATCTTGTTTGAAAGGCTTCCAGCCCAGCTCAGTCAACCGTTCCTGCAAACGGACTTCAAGCGGTTTCTCATGATAGCCCAACGGATGGATCTTCCCGTCAGGACCAATCTCGAAATTCAACTTCATTCTCGTCTTGTCATAATTATTTGTGGAGTCTTGATTTTTCCAGTCAATCTTGTCATCGTTCCAACGCCTTTCGTTTTCGTTGGCTTCTGCCGAGCTGAATGACTTGGCAGCTTCAACGTGCATCGCTTGTTTTATATCAGTATTCATAATGTCTTTCTTAAAAGAGTTTTTAATAATTGGAGCTTGCTCCTGTGCCAATTCACGCAATGTGACAATGTCCGGATTTTATTGCCGTCAGGCAAAAAGTCCTTATTGTGTTATGGACTTTCTGTAACTCCCGGAACGAGTTCCTCCGTTATTCAATAAGTTCTAACCCAAGTTCGTCAATCAATGTCTGCAAGACGGGATTACGGTCAATCATCCGTTGGAGTATCATCTGAGGGGTGTCCTCCATCAGAAGAAAATCCGCAATATCCAATCCTTGACTGCGCTGTTCATCGGTTGCCATATCTTCCAGTACCGTACTGACCGATACAGACCGGCAGACATTGGCAAGTAGGGAAGCCTTCTGCCGCCACTGCTCTGTTGCGCCAAGGTCTGGCATCAGCACCACATCCCGATGCGCCAGTACGCAAACAGCCTTTTCGTTGAAACAGCCGTTCTTTCCTCCGGTCGCCAGCCACAAACCGTCCGGCATGAAGTGAGCGGCGATGAGAGCTGTCTTCTCGCTTTCCACAATGAACACTGTCTTGTCGGGATAGCGGACAAGAAGGTGCTCGCCAAAGAAACACTGGCACAAGTTGAAGTCGGGCAAACGCAGTTCGGTATGTACCCAACATATATGCGGATGCGGAACTTTCAGTCGATGCCCGGTCTTTGTATCATATCCCATAATCTTACCTGCATGTACCTGTCCGTTGGAATCCACCTGCCAGAATACTGCCGAACCGTTCCATTTTTTGGAAGTCCCGACCTGGTAAAGTTTGAAGAGCCTTTCGGCATTGCTTCTGCCAATCGTGTCGGACAGGAATGTGCACAACGGGTTGATGTCATAGTGTGACAGGGAACGCTGCATGACTGCCGAATCCATAAAAGACGGAGGACTGACTGGCTTCTTTGGAGTTACGGCTTGCGGTTTCCACTCCTGTCTGAATGATTCCGATTCATCAGGATGCTCCCGAAAGAAATCCTTTGGTGTGTAGTGATAACCACAGCTATTCTCGTGGTCACATTTGCCGACATGAGAAGGAAAGGTAATATCTCCCGACTCGTCGACATAACGGGTGAAACAAGCCTTGCGCTTGCATTCGGGGCACGCTGTCTTGCTGCCCCGATGATATTTTTCAAGATGAAACGATAATTCTCCATGATAATTTCTGAAATGGATTTGCAGTAATTTCAGTCTTCAGTCCTTTCAGTTTTGCAGGAACTGACGGTATGTTCCATCCCGAAACTGAAAAACTGAACATACTGAAAGCTGCAAACGGGGGTTACACATTGCAGTTTTCATCCTCTGTCTGTTCTACCGATATATATGACACTTTCTCGTAGACTCCCTGCCTGACCTTGTGGACAAGCCTGTTTCTGGCAAGATTCCTAAGATAGTTCATCACCGTGCGCTCCGTTACCTTAAGTTGTCTTCCTGCATCAAGGGCTTCGGCTGTGGTAAACGTATCTTTCAGCAGGGCGAGCAATTCCAGCGACGGCTCGTCACAGGCGTCGTTTGCCACATATTCGCGTATGCGCCTGTAAGAACCTTCGAAATAGTCATTCAGCCGGATAGCACCTTCAATGGCGGTCGTTGTCACGAATTGCAGATGGCTCTCGCCGCAGGCATAAGACAGGACTTGGAGAACCAGTGCCAGACGCGCCACCTGTACCGGACTTTTCATGGGGCGCGATTCCACAAGGGCTTCATCCCTGATGGCATTAATGCGTTCGATCGTATTGTTGTGCCAGTTGAAGAAAACCCTTTTCGCTTCCGCTTCCATGCCTATCAGATGAGGGATATTCCCTTCATCATTCATTTCATAGTCAAGGGCGAACACCTTTTCCATGATTGCCTCCCATGTCTTCCATGCAGATGCCGGATTGCTTCCGGTATCCTCCTCTTCGCTTTCCGCCCACCGTGACACCAGATACGACTTGGGCATCACGAACAGGATGCGGTCAAGCAGCCCGTTATCCTCGTATCCCTTCTTGAGCAGCTCATGCACACGCCTGGTCTGTGTCGTGCCGACCATATTGATGCACGGATTCTCGATGTGTATGGGAATGGGATTGCTGACGCGGGTCACATCTATGGCACTGTTGCTCCATGCGGACAGAAGCTGCTCTATCAACTGCCCGTTGTTGTAGCGATTGGCTGAATTGAACATGCCCATAATCTCATCCGCAAGTATGGTTATGCCACGGGGACAGTTGTAATGGGCGAGCATCAGGGCTTCAGGCGTGAAATCGGACACGATGGTTCTTCTCAATACAGGCCTGTCCATATCGTTGTTGCCCTTGCTCTCTTTCATTGTATTCTGATATGCGGCCATTTCAGCTTGAATTTCTCCAGTGCCCGGCAATCCCTTTTGCGGAGCGGCCGGAATACGGCTTCAAGCGGCGGTGTCTTGCCTAGTCCCGGTCGCCCCACCATGATGATATAAAGGACGGCATTGGTTGTCCATTGTCCCTTTACACGGATATTGTAGGTATTACCCAACGCGGAAGCCGTAGCCGACAGCATGGCTGTGGCAAGATACTCCACCTTGAAGTTCTCGTGGCGCACCATGCCAAGGATGACGGACTGGACTTTGGCAGGGAAAGCGTCAATCGGGAAATCCGATTCCGCAATGCCCTGCGCCTGTGCCATCACCCTGTTGCATATATCCAGTTGTCTGATACCCATAATCACTTCTCCTTTCGTTTGCAATAGGATGTCACACTCTCTGACTTGTTGCCTGTTTGAATTCTTCTTATGTCGGATTTGGCATACATGTTCTTATTGCCCACCTTGACGGGGACAAGGTAACCACGTTTCGCCCACAGGTTGAGCGTGCTTCGCAGACGTTCAGCAACTCGCGGACTTGTTTTGTATTCAGGTATGTCTCTTCCGCTTCACGCTGCATCGCAGCCTTCTGTTCTTCCTGCTGCGCCACAATAGTACGCTGGATGATTGATTCGGCAAACATCTTGAGGTCTGTGGGAGTGACTTCCAGTCTCACATTCGCTCCCATATCGACCAGACTTTCTATGGTAATCATAAAATCTTTTGTTTAGGAATTTACAATGACCATCTGCATGTTCCCTGATGCACCGCCTCCGATGGCTTATAAAAGCGAAGCACCGCCAAACCTCGGGAAAGGATTGACGGTGCAAAAGTATATAGGAATTAAAAGTAATTGATACAGAATGTCTTGTCTTAAATCATCACGACAATATAAGTCTATATGACAATGTAAAACGGCTGCATCTGACCTTATTTTGCGCCAATATCTGTTGTATTACTGATTGTAATATCTGTGATTGTCTGAACCAATTTTTGATACAGTTCCTGGTTTTCGTCACTTTCGATTAGCGGAGCCAACTGGTCTTTGCCTTCCTTGATGACATACTTGGCCGCTTTCAGGAATCCGACAGACTGCCGTATGGCACTCTCGCTTTTGAGCGACGGCAAATCCGGGAATTGTAAAGCCAGACCGACACTGTATTCTTTGGCAGTGTGCATACCTGCGACCAGCCGCAAGTCTTTCAACACATAAAATGGCAATGCCTGATGGACAGCACTGGTGTTTATGGAAATGTATTTGCGTATATGCCTCAAAACCTCCTCTTTGTTGTTGCAGTCAAGATAATCTATAAGAGGTCGTTCCTGTATCTTTTTCTTTCCGGCTGTACGGTGGATTTTTGATGTGGCATCATTGTCCGTGTCAGTTGGTGTATTGGTTACATCATTTTCCGTATCGCCATTGTCCCCATTTTCATTTATTACGGATTGCAATGCCCATTCTCCGATATTGCCCTTTTCAATGGCATCGTTCATGGAAAAGTATCTGTCCCAGTCAGCCTGGGTACGGAAGCCGTTCTTGATGGATACCTGTATTATCCGTTCGGCTACCCAAGAACAGCTCTGCCTGTCCATTCTGTCCGCTTTAGGATTGGCTGATTGTTTGCTGACCATACTGACCATTGCCTCAAAACTCTTTCCGTAATACAGCCAGCTCAGTACAAGTGGTGCGGAAAGGATAATGCCATGTCTTTTAGACTTGCTTCTAAAAAAGGATTTGATCTTGTCCCAAAGGAATATGAAGCCCTGTCTGATGAATTATTCTCTTCCCTCTGCTTCTGGAATGCTTCCACAATCTGTTCCGGGACGGATTCTTCACTGAACAGCAGGCTTATGTTGTCAAAATCTTCCACACTGTCATCGCCCCAGCACAATTCCCATTCCGTCTTGACCTTTGGCAGCTGTTTGAAGATGGCACGGCAGATAGCGAGATATTGCCTCTCGTCCCCGTTTGTCATCAGACGCGCGAAGCGGTTGTATTCTTCCCTGTGGCTGTTCTTCCATCGGAGAATGTCAGCCTTGAACTGGTCGTATGTCAATCGGGATTCAGCCATAGTGTTGTCTGCAAGTAGTTGGATATAAATGGAACATAGATAGGGAAAGAATAAAATACACCGGACAGGCGATTCTAATCCAGCAGGTTTACCAGTTCTTTCTTGATTTCGTCATCGATATGCCTGTAACGGGTAAAGGCACGGCTTCCCTCGGAATGCCCTGACATGGAAGCAATCAGGTTCGGGTCTTTGACCTGCTTGTAGAGGTTGCCGATAAATGTCTTCCGTGCCGTATGCGTAGTAGCCACTTCATATAACGGTCGTGCCACATCCTCACGTGTCTTCGGGTCAAGGACTCTCACCATGCGGTCAATGCCAACATACTTGAGAATCTCCTTTATCTTCTTGTTATAGCCGAAGTGGGAGAAGCGGGGAAGTAATGCGTCTTCCAAGTCCTTATATCTCTCCAGTATGTCCAACGCCTTTTGGTTAAGCGGAACTCTGACTGTGTTGGCGTGTTCCAGCTTGGTCTTCTGCGGAATGTATTCCACACAACCGTCCACGATGTTTGCCTTGGTCAGTCTGTTCAAGTCACTCACACGGCAACCTATCAGACACTGGAACATGAATATGTCCCGATATACGGAATAGGTTGCCCCATGCCGCTCAGATCAGCATAATAGACCTTGTCCCTTTCTTCAAGGGTAAGGTAAAACGGATCGCCATACATGGGCTGGGCTATCTGGTACTGATCAAAAGGGTTGTTTCTTGTCAGCCCCCGTTTGATGCACCATTGATGACGGTACGGATGCGGTAGAGCGTCCCCGACATGCTGTTCTCGGAGCGTTGTTGGGCTACATCACGGGGCAGCTCGTCTTTATAGAATACGGGATACATTTCCACATACCTGTACTCTTCCTGCATCCACAACTTGAAATCACGGATGTCGTCAGCAGTAATGGAATCTATACAAAGGTGGAAGCCCCGCTGGTGCATGACCTCATGCCGGAAACGCTCGTAACGCTGTACCTTTTTCAGATTGTCGCGGTGATGCTTCCAGCTTTCTGCGGCAAGGTGTGTCTCGTCCATGTACTTCTGTATCTGGTAGGACAGCAGGTACTCGTCTGCCGGATTGCCGCCCCGGAAGTTGATATTTGGGTGGTGGTATTCCTCAATAAGTCCTTTCAGCCAGTTGCCGTCTACTCCACGATGGTATTTCTCGGCAATAAGGTGCGTAATGTTTTGGATGTCCTTTTCAAAGCCCATCCGTTTGTCTTCCGACACCAATGCGACACGGGGCTTATACCCTGCCGTTCCGCACTCCAGTGGTTAGGGTTGATGGAGAGTTCGCTCGCTGCCTTGATGTCAACGCCTCCCACGTCACGGACTCTGAAATAGACTCGTGCCTGGTCAGTGACATTATTCTTGGCGGCGGTCTTTCTTATAAATGCGGTAACTTTCATTATGCGTCCTCCTTAGTTTATCATATCCACAAGTTTACGTTTCATCTCATCGTCAATCGTGCGGTAGCGGTTGAATGCCCGACTGCCCTCCACATGTCCCGACATGGACGCTATCAGGTTGGGGTCGGGAACCTGCCTGTACAGATTGCCTACAAAAGTCTTCCGTGCCGTGTGGCTGGTGGCTACCTCATATAATGGTTTCTGCACGGTATTGTAGCAGTGCGTGTCAAGGATGGTCACTATCCTGTCTATGCCGCAATGTTTCAACAGTTCCGTATGCCGAGATTGTACTGGTGTATGGGTTTGAACGGTAACAATTTGTCAGTACTTGATTCATAACGCTCCAGTATTTTCAATGCCTTGGGATGAAGCGGTACTCTGACGACTTTAGCCTGACACTTCTTTGTCTTCTGCGGCATATACTCCAGAAATCCATCTTTGATGTTGTCTCTCGTCAATCTGTACAAATCACCCACACGGCAGCCGATATAGCAATGGAACACGAATATGTCCCTGATAACTGCCAGTTTAGGACAGTCATTCAAATCCGCATCATACAGGACATTCCTTTCTTCGGATGTCAAATAGAACGGATCACCGTATGTCGGTTCCTTGCATCCGTAAAGCTCATACACCTCGTTGTCGGAATACTTCATTTTCTTACACCAATGGAGAAAGGTGCAGAAGAGGTTCATCGTGTTGATGATGGTCGTGTTCGACAATGGTCTTGGCGCATGGTTGATAAGAATCCGGGACGCATAGAAGTCGGGGTGCTGCTGGCGCAACAGATATTCGTTGGTCACATAATCCCGGAAACCATTCATCTGCTCCAATGTGACGGTTTCAACAAAGAGGGTGAAATCGGTATTACCTAATATCTTACGTTGATATTCATGGTAACGTATCATCTTGCGCTCGAAGCGGATGATGTGTTCTTTGGTTCTGTTCGCTCCGTCAAATTTTTCCAGATACTCATGAATACGGCATATCAGATTCGGATGGTTTCGTTCGAAAGCCCGTGCAGGGTACAGCACATCCTCGATGGTCTGCTTCAGCCATGCGCTGTTTGCCTTGTCCGAAAATGTCTTCTCCACTTTCTCAATGATGGAGGCAATCTGTTCGGGCAGCAGTTTCTGTTCAACGGCAGGTACGGCTGTCGTGCGCTTGTAACTGAGAGTATCGGAATCCCAGTACTTGTCATGGACTACAAGAGGCGAAACAACCTTTATATCCACGTTCTTCTCACGGACACGGAAACAGATGTTCGAGGTCGAGGAACTGTTCTTTTTCAGATAGACGGAAACTTTCATCGGCAATGCGTTTTTGATTCACATTGCAAAGATAAATAAATTCCCGTATATGTTCCCATATATCCCGAAAAAGCTTGTAGCGGATTAAGACAAATTAAAGAGCGTGTCCCGAAAGTTGATACCACATAAAACGCTGTATATTAGTGATTATATTTTCTCTTGTTATGCTTTTCTTTTCATTTTCGACTTTCCAAACCCTTAATCAAAACATATATTGCAGTTCCACGCTTCGTCGTTCAATTAAAGGTCTTTAGGGAACTGGAAGACAATCTTATCATAATGAAAACAATAAAGTTTTTAGGACTGTGCCTATTGAGCACCTTATTGGTAGCATGCGGTAAATCAGGTTCAAAATCAGCCGCGTCAACTAACGAAGTGAAAACAGAAGACGTGACACCAAAAGAAGAATCAGCCGTATCATTATCAGAAACTCCACTAGAGCTAGCCGATTTTGCAGTAGAATGTTTCAGAATCAATGAACGAGAAAAATTGCTGCAATACGCTACAGATAGATGTCAGAAGCGTTTAATCGAAGACATTGCGATTGAAGAGCAAATGAAGAATGACAGAGGTCTCAAAAAAATGCGTGAGAGACTTAAATCAACAACCTATACCCGTTCTTCGGTCTCAGATATGGGAAGTAGTAATAAATTAGTAAGATATACCAGTTCCCCCTCTAAATATAATATGAAGGTGCTGCTTGAGCAGAAGAATGGTCAGTGGTTTATAGACCAAGTCGGACCAGATAGGTAATGGAAACTTTCTTAATGATATTATTATGAAGACAATCAACGCAATAACTGCAATCATATTATCCCTTTTTCTTGTACCACAATCAGCTAATGCACAATTCTTCAAGAAATTAGAAAAAGCCTTGCAAAAAGTTGAGAAGAAAGTCGATAAGGTGTTGGATACTGGTTCTACTGTCAGTAACACTAATATTGCTAATGGAGTTAAAGTTGTCAACAACCTTCCTCAGTTTTCTTTAGAATATAAGGGAGTAAGTTGGCAGAAAGATTTCTGTGGAATAAATTTCGTGATTACCAACAAAGGAAACAATCCCGTTCATGTTTATTATTTCGATAGAATGAAAACATTTGATTCAGATGGTAATGAGTATGCTAGTCGCAGTATTGTAGGTAATCGTGTCACATCATTGGGTAATGGGAACTTCGATTTTGAGCCAGATGTACCTGTAAAAATCACTTATGCACTTTTTGATTTACCCCCCAAAGAGGTAAACATGAGTCTCTGCCAATTGAGGACACAAATTCATGATACTCAAAAGGGGTATCAAGATTGCTTTATTGAATTTCGTAATGTACCTATTCCTCAGCGTCCAGTAGCTGTTTCCAAACCTTTTAAGGGTGAATGGTTCTTGAAAGGAAATAATATAGAAGGAAAATTAAATCTTGATTTCTATGAAAAGTCAATAACAGGGATGGATGCAGAAAGAAATGAGATTAAATGTTTCGGCATCATTTATGTAGGTTACGGCAGCGGTAGTGGTATACAAGTTGATGAATGTCCTATAATTTCATGGCAAGGCAATGGAAATAAGGCTACAGTGAAATATATTGGTGGACGAGATGGTAATACATATCAGTCTATGTTAACCTATAATGCTGTCAGTAATAAAATAAGCATCAGTGAAACAAAAGTCCTGATAGATGAAGGCATGGGAGAATGCTATGTTAGTGACGGTCTTATTTTCTCCTCGAAGTAAATCCGAACATCAAACAAATTGAAATGATTTCAAAGGCAGTTCGCTTTCTATTCAGATTGCGAGCTGTCTTTGTTTAGAGTGAAGTTCGTCATTCTCCAGAAAAAACTCACATGTCATTTTTGGCTATAGACTCTCTCATACCAAATGTCAATCAGCATCTAAGAAAACACACAAACAAAAAGCTCGCAGCCATGTTGGAATAATCCAATCCATAGCTACGAGCTTATAACCTTTTCAAACCTTATTCTTCTATTCTTCGTTATGGCACTGATGCTGTTGACATTGATGCTTGTGATTATGTTGATGACGATGATGATGCTCATGTGAAGCACAGCTTACCCCGGAATCAGTAATTTTACCATTCAAATAATCTGTTGCCACATCAAGAATAGCACCCGAACAACCTCTTACCACTTTGATGTTATGATTAGACAATACATTGAGCGCACCTTGTCCCATATTGCCTGCCAACATCACACTGACACCCATATCTTGCAGTTGCACAGCAATATCCGATTTACATCCACATCCTTGAGGCGACGGAATTGTTTCACTGCTTAATATCTGCTTTTCTTGGTTCACCGTATAAATAGTATAATACTCACAATGACCAAAATGATCGTCCACCTTATTATCTCTGGTGGGAACTGCAATTTTCATCATAATACTTTCTTTATTTAAATTGATACAACTTATTCTAATGGTAGCCGAATGACACATCGGACACTCCTGCTCACTAAACCTCCGTGCCGGATTTATGTTATTGAAAAAGAATCCGCACTTGTCACAACAAAACCATTCGCTGTCTGTATAGGCTACCCCTCCTTCTATTTGAAGCGGAATACCCTCAACCAATGCCCGTACCATCTTTCTCCGTGCGCTACTGTAAATCCGACTTAAAGTAGGGCGTGACACTCCCATGGATTCCGAAGCTTCCTGCTGTGTCTTCATTTCATAATCACACAGAAAAATTGCCTCATATTCCTCGTAGTACAAGCGAACAACTTCTTTGCACTCGTCAATGCCAATAGGTATAAAACCCGACGCCAAAGGTATATTTTTTACTTTTCGAATATTTCTAGGACGTGGTGACATTCCAAAATTTTATTTATCCACCGCAAAGATAATGAACAAATGTTCAAAACCGAAAGAAAATATGTTATTTTAATAGAAAGTATTGAAATCACATTCTCATTTACCGTTTAAATGAACGTCCATCATCCACATCATTGTAGTCGGTCTTTTTCCCAACCTCCCATTCGCGTTGGCACTGTGACTACCAACACTTTCTTTCCGGAGTTTACCTAGTCCTTGATGGGATTTCTGCTGCAGACTCTTGATTGGGTTAAGCGTCTTCTTGGACTTCTTGAAAGAAACCCCATTTCGTTTTTGCTTCTTAGATGTCTTCTTCACCCGTTCCACATCGAAGCCTGCTTCATTCAGGTTAATTAGGATATGTTCCTTGAAATTGACGGCATAGTAACTATCGTCCACTTGACGGATGATAAATCCCTCCTGGTAGAGGCACTGCGCGGTGATTTCACTTCCGGGTCATTGAAGATGCCATGCAACTTGCTCACAGCATCTGCGTACTTGGAACTGCGCTCCGTAGAAATGTCCACCAGATCCGGACGGTCCACCTTGAAGACCTTGCACAGCATTTCCACTTCAGCTTCGTTCTTCGGATGGAACTTTTCAATGAAGCTGATGCGGTTGTTGCGGTCAATGGCCTTGGCCATGAAAGGGGGCAAGGGTCTGCTCTTGCCATCGTAGTAGATGACACCTTTCTTTATATAGGCACGCTGTTTCTTGAGTTTCTGGAAGATTTCTCCCTGAGTGGTCTTGGGATTGAGGGTCAGCAGCTGGTCTATGAATGCTTCTATCCGGTCAAAGCGTTGTTCGGGAGTAGCAAAGTCCAGCAGTTCTTCTACGGCAAGGACTCTGGCTCCATGAATGACCGTCTTGTTGACATGGTCTATCAGCATATAGCCATAGGGCTTGTCTTTCTTGCCGAAGAAGACCACATCCACTCCGAAGTTCTTCTTCATTTCCTTCTGCAGTTCCTCTTTGTTTGCGCATACGTCCCTGTATTTTTTCAGATAGGCTCTCAGCTGTCGGTTGCGTGACTTGTCCTGATAACCTTTCTTGAACAGGGCTTCAATCTCTGTCAGGGGGAGTTTCTTTTGGATTCGGCCGCCTTGCTTGACGAAGACGTTCCCGTCTTTCTGGAAGACTTCATAGCCCATGGTTCCCATCACGGCCTTGAACTGGGCAAAGGAGGAGAAGCTGTACTGCTTGGCAGCCTCGATGTCCTTGTCTGTTTTCTGCTGCCGGTCCATACCGAGTATCTTGTCAATTACCGTCTGTGAGCGCCTGTGTTCATGATCGTGCTGTATCTTGCGACCGTCGGGTGACACTCTCGAAGTAACGATGTGTAGGTGTGTGTTGTCTGTATCGTGATGGGCATAAATGAGCCAGGGTTGTCTGGGTTCGGCATATCCCATTTCCTGCAGATACCGGTGCGCGAAATCAAGCAACTGCTGTTCCGACATCTCATGACCCTTGCAGGAAATGGCTACATGGAACTGCGGTTTCTGAATCCGGCTGTTCTGGGAACTGTAGAACTGGAGAAATTGCACCAGCTGTTTGGCGGTCGGATGTTCCGAGGCATCAAGTCCACCGAAGTTCCGCATCTCCAGCAAGGTAGCCACTCCTTTATAGACCTTGTGTTCGTTGTAACCGACTGCATGAAGTCTGCGCTTCCGGGAAGTATGGTTGCTATCATAATTTATATATTTATTTGCTGATTCATGAAACATGGGGTTGCGAACCAGACGGACTAAAAATCCCGGTCGCTTGTAAAAACTGGACACGGGTTAGTCTATTCATCACATCCAAATACAAAATATCCGTTTACCTTTACTTAATCAGCTGTGTTTTGTTGTTCAAAGTTTCCAAGTCATCCTTTATCCTTTTCAAGATGTTCTGTACATCCTGAATCGAAGGAAGCAAGACTTCATTCACATAACCGGGTGACAGCAATCCGGCAACCGCCAGTTCGTTGACCCGTTTGACTGACTGATTCAGGTTGCTGCCTGCCCAGGACAGTTCGTTCTGGAACTTTCGGTAAAATGCACACAAGTCCTGCATCATCTCAATCTGTTGTTTGACATCCACATGGGTAAATTCTTCTACAGCTTTGCGGATATAATTGCTCACGGACTGATAGGGAACGGCTTTTTCCTTCAGCTCAACAGTTCGTCCGCTGTAAGCCGCAACTGAAATACTTTGGTACGCTGGTTCTTCATATTCCATAACTTTAGTTGTTCGGATTCCCGGACACCTATTTCGCGAAGCGAAACAGCGATGCACATCGCTCCGCTGCACGGCAGTCGGCAAGTTACCCTTGTGAAAACAAAACTTGTTTTGTAATGACAAGGGTACAACTTGCTTGGCTCCGTATGCAATGCAGTTCGATGTCTCCCAGGATGATTTCAAACCCAAATTACCGCAAAAAATCGCAAAGCACAAAAATGCACAACATCATTCTGTGAGAAAATTTTCTGTAAAAGTTACCTGTGTATCAAGCATTCGTATGACTTACATTTGAAAATTTCCCATGCTCCTAATTCGTAGATTTAGTGTTCATCTATATCGTGAACAAAAGTTTTCGGAGTATGAAGTAAAAGCTTAGGGTTGTTCATAGTGTCCATAGATTCAAGGCTTTAAGCATAACTGTCGGAGATGTACAAGTATCCATGGCAAAATAATAAAGAGTTTGTTAATTTGTATTACACGGCTTTCAAACTTTATAACAGCAATGAATAGGCGAACAATGAATCAAAGAACAGAAGAATGTGCATTCATATTGCCATACAACAATTAGCTGACAGATAAGTAGACTTACGTGCTATGGTATCAACCTTTGTTCAATCTTGTGTTTATTTGCTTATCATCCAAGTATCCATGCCTACACAAGGATGAAAATTACGGCAGTAGAAAATCTGTGGACATAAATTCTGTGATTGAAGGGAAAGAAAGCTATAAGTATTGAAAAGCAAGGAACAGACACTAGAGGGAAAAGAAGGATAGATGTAATTGTATTATAGAGATTTAGCATTCTTGATAATTTTGTTTTTATAGGGAAAATCACCCGAAGGAATAAATGTGAAACAAACAGGAATATGAATTTAAAAGCAGATATGAAAAAACTATATGCAGCCGGACTGTTAGGAATGGCTGTTTGCACCTCGCTGGCTTACAGTGGTAGGGAAAAGAAAGGTTTATCTTACTCCTGTCTATGCACTCAAGAAGATAATCAATAGGCATATGTTCTCTCTTAAGAAATGCAGAATGATAGTCATATTCTTTTCTACCGTTTTTTCTGAAATAGCAAGTTGCTCTGCGATTTCAAAATTGGTATATCCTTCCTTACGGCTCAATCGGAATATTTCCTGTTGACGGGGAGAAAGCTCCTTCAACAATTGTTCAATGTATTCTCTCAGCTCATGTGCCTCTATCTCCTCTTGAATCCCATACCAATCGTTCTCATTGTCAGTGATAGTATTCAAAACGGTAAGTTTATAAGCGTTCTCATTAAAACTCTTCCGCATATGGCTAAAGATCAGATTACGGGTGGCAATAAAAAGAAATCCTTCAAAACTCTCATTCTCTTTCAAAGATTCACGATAGTTCCAGAGTTTCATGAATACCTGTTGGACAATATCTTCAATATCAGCATCCGAAGTAATATAAAGCCGTGAAAAGTTACAAACCTTCCCCCAATACCTTTTATAAATAATGGTAAATGCATCATTATCACCTTTTTTCAGTGCAACTATCAATTCGTGGTCTGTCATATGATTTATTAATTATAAATGCAAATATAAATACTAATATTAAATATAAGTATATAAACACTAAAATTATCATACACTATCCCCTATTCAAACATAAAAATCACCTTTTCCGAAAAAAAGTTCTTTTTAAGGGAGGGTTAAAATATAGTTGTGAGTATTTAATATAAACAGTTAAAGAAGATGGAAAAAAAAAGAAGTAAACAGATTAATTAAAAACTTACTGACCGACCAACTCAATTGGGAAGAAAAAGAAAAGTTGTCCCGACACAAATTGGTAGAGGAAAGGATGAAACGGCAATGGAGACATGCTACGGAAAATCCCAAAGACTGGGAAATGGGAAAACGGGTATGGGAACGTCTGGAAAAATGTAGAAAGCGGATAAAACCAACTCGCTATCGTTTCTCCTTCCAACGCTTTGTTATTGCCGCTTCCATCATTTTGTTTGTTATAGCGGGAAGTTTATGGCTTTTAAAACAAAATAGGGAAAGTACAACCGAATATATAGTTTCACTGCCGACAAGCCTGATGTATATACTTCCTGACAGTTCGAAAGTATGGCTGGAGACAGGCTGCAATATACGTTACGCAAAAAACTTCGAGAGCCAAAGGGAAGTTTGGCTAGAAGGCGAAGCATTATTCGATGTGACCAAAAGAAAGAAACAACATTTTATAGTACATATTCCTAAAGCATATATCGAAGTAAAAGGAACTTCCTTCCAAATCAAAAAGAACAGGCACAATAATAATGAAATAACACTGTTTGAAGGAAAAGTAGAATTCAATGTACAAGCAACAAACCAGTGTATTACCATGAAACCAAAGGAAAAAATAATCTATGATCCGGAAACAGCAAACGTCATATTAGAAAAAGAAAAATATATACATTGGAAAGACGGGCGTTATTTATTCACGGACATCGCATTGGATAATTTAATAGAAATTATTAATGCAAAATATGACTCACAAATTACACTTGGCAAGAATGTAAACAAAAAATACAAGTACTCTGGCAGTATCTATCATAACGAGCCTTTAGAAAATATTATCAAGAAACTATGTTATAGTATGAGCTTAAAAATTGAGAAAAAAGGAGAATTAATTCTCATTTACTAATATCTTTTTAAATAATCATTTTAATAATTAAAATCTAAAAGCATGGAGAACAAAACATTCTTAACCAAGCAATGGTACGTGAAATGTATCATTTGGGTACTATTGCTTTATCCGGTCACCCTATTTGCCGCTTACGGGCAAATTGAAGTGAAAGGAGAATCCATCAGTGTCAAAGAAGCAATTCAACAAATTGAAAGACACAGTAATTACGTCTTCTTCTACAACGTGACACTACTCAAAAAATGGATAAAAGGAACATTGATTGTAAGGGTTCTATTGAGAAAGTCTTGAATGAAATATTCAAGAATACAAATGTAGAATATATGATTAATGGCAATGAAGTCGTTTTAAAAGTAAAAAGTGCTCCGGTAGCACCTCAGCAGACCAAACAAAAAAAGCGTACTGTCACGGGTACAGTATTTGATGCGAATACAAAAGAAACCTTAGTCGGTGCAAACGTAAAAATAAAAGGAACCGATGTCGGTACTATCACTGATCTGGACGGTAATTTTAGTATCAGCGTTAACAGTAGTAAAGATGTGTTGGTAGTATCATATATGGGGTATAAGACAGTAGAACAAGCCGTCGAGGACATGGGAGTCATAAAAATCGAATTACCATCCGATAGCGAATTACTGAATGAAGTAGTGGTCGTAGGATTCGGAACACAGAAAAAAGTATCCGTAGTAGGCTCTATCACCAACATCAAGGCCGCTTCGTTGAAGTTCCGACATCTTCGTTGACCAACTCTTTCGGCGGACGTCTGGCAGGCGTAATCGCCACTACTTCCAGTGGTGAACCGGGCAAAGACGCTTCACAGTTCTATATTCGTGGTATCGGAACATTTGGCGGACGTGCCACTCCATTAATCATGTTAGATGGAGTGGAAATCAGTTCCACAGACTTGAATTATATTCCTGCCGAAAACATTGAAAGCTTTTCTATTTTGAAAGATGCTTCCGCCACAGCAATCTATGGTGCACGCGGTGCAAACGGTGTAATGCTGGTAACGACAAAATCTGGAAAGGAAAACGAAAAGACCCGTATTAATGTCAGTGTGGAAAACTCATTCAATGTGCCTATGAGTTTCCCTGATTTTGTAGACGGAGTCACCTACATGGAAATGGCAAACGAAGCACGTTATACCCGTACCGGAACTTATGACGGGCTGCTTTACACACAAGAGCAGATTAACAATACCCGTACCAACAAGAATCCGTACGTATATCCCAATGTCAACTGGAAAGACTGATGTTCAAAAATATGTCTATGAGTCAACGGGCAAACATCAATGTCAGCGGCGGTGGTTCAAAAGCAAACTACTACTTGAGTTTGCAAGCAAACCACGATTCCGGTGTTTTAAATAATAAGAAACTTTATTCATTCGACAATAATGTAAACGTATGGAGTTATACTTTCCAAAGTAACGTGGATTATAAGCTCACTCCTACTACAAAAATACAATTACGAATGAATGCTCAACTCCGCAATAGTGGCGGTCCGAAAACCAGTACAACCGATTTGTTTGCAGAAATGTTATCGGCCAATCCTGTTAACTTCCCCGCTTACTATCCAAGTAGTGTCGCTCCTTCCGGAGCTGATCATATGTTATTCGGTAATGCATTCTATACAGGTGACTTGTTATACAAAAATCCATATGCAGACTTACTGACCACTTATGGAGAAGATTTTCAATCAACCATCCTAACCACAGTCAAAGCAGAACAGGAGTTGGACTTTATCACCAAAGGACTTAAACTGACCGGATTAATTAGTTTTAAAAACTGGTCGAAGTCTTACTTCACCCGTACAATCGAACCTTATTATTACATGGTAAAAACCGGTTCTTATGATCCATATGACCCTGAAGCTGCAAACTATACCCTGGAACGTGTAGGGACTAGCGGAAAGGATTTCATCACTCAATCGGACCCAGAGAAATCTGCCGACCGTACTATCCAGTTTCAGGCAACCTTGGAGTGGTCACGCAATTTCAAAGGCATCCACGACTTATCAGCGATGTTACTCTACCTACAACGTGAATACCGCGTCAATCCATTGCCAACCGTAATCAGGGAATATCTGGCCGTTTTACCTATGCTTATGACCAGCGTTACTTGTTCGAGGCTAATTTCGGTTATAACGGAACTGAACGTTTGGCTTCCGGTCACCGCTTCGAGATGTTCCCTTCCTTTGCAGCAGGTTGGGTCATCAGCAATGAAAAATTCTTCGAACCAATAAATAGAATTATCACAAACCTTAAAATCAGAGGTTCGTGGGGATTGGTTGGTAACGATGAAACGGGAACGAAAGATATACGTACCGGAGCTGAAGGTCCCCACTTCATTTATCTGACTAATGTAAATCTGAATGATGACAATCACCAATACACTACCGGAGTAGATATGAATGTTACTTACAAAGGTCCTGCCGTCACACAATATGGCGTAACGAATGCAACCTGGGAACGGGCGGAAAAACTAAACTTAGGTGTTGACCTCGAATTATTCAGCAAACTATCTTTGACTGTCGATATCTTTAAAGATAACAGAAGCAATATCCTACTCCGTCGTGAACGTTTTCCTGAATATCTGGGATACGAAAATGCCAAGCCATGGGCGTCTATCGGTAAAGTGGAAAACAAAGGATTGGAACTTGCCATGAATTATGTACAAGAAGTTGGTAAAAACTGGAGTTTTGACTTGAGGGGTACGTTTACGTATAACCGTGCTACCCTGATATATTCTGATGAGGCATATCGTGCAGAAGAATATCGTCGCCATGACGGAAAATCTCTGAACGGCACATGGGGATACGTTGCCGAACGCCTTTTCGTTGACCAAGCAGATATTGATAACAGCCCGACACAAAAATTCGGTAACTCACCAATGCCGGGTGATATTAAATATAAGGACATGAATGACGATGGAATGATAGACGGTTCCGACCAATGCGAACTTTCTCCTTATGGTTCAACTCCGGGCATCATGTATGGCTTCGGTTCCACCATACGTTACAAGAAATTTGACCTCGGTTTCTTCTTCCAGGGAGCGGCACAGCGAAAAATCATGATCAGTGGTATCCACCCGTTTGGAAATACCCGCAAGAATGTTCTACAATTTATAGCGGATGATTATTGGAGCGAATCCAATCCCAATCCCGATGCAGCTTATCCCCGTCTCGAATACCGTGACGACGCAAACAATAACCGCCAAAACAGTAGCTACTGGTTACGCGACGGCTCATATATGCGCCTTAAAAATGCTGAACTAGGTTATAATTTCAAGTACGGACGTATCTATTGATTGGAAATAATCTGCTGACATTCAGCAAATTCAAATTATGGGATCCGGAATTGAGCTGGAACGCTTACCCACTGTCACGTACCTTCAGCATAGGTATGCAACTCAATTTTTAAGAAAAGTTCTCAAATAGTATAAAATATAAAAAAACTATATATGAAATTAAATATAATTTACAAAATTATTATCGGAGCAGCCATAGTGACAACCTGCCTTACATCATGCAACTACCTGGATGTAGTACCTGTAGAACAAGCTACTCTTGACGACGCTTACAAAAAACCAGAGCTTACATTAGCCTATCTATATTCTTGTTATAGCGGACTGAAAAAATGGAATCCGGTGGACTACTACAACGAAGATGTTGCATCCACCGACGAATATGTTCTTCCACCCAACTGGAACGGAGATGCCTATAATATACAGACCAACCAACGCTCATCAGCTACCGGCGGCGGTTGGACCTGGCGTTATTGTGGATATGACCCTATCCGTACATGCCACTTATTTTTAGAAATCGTGGACAAAGCCCCAATCTGACAGACGAACAACGTACCACATGGAGAGCGGAAGCGGAATTCCTTATAGGTTACTACCATTTTATGGTATTACGTAAATATGGTCCCTGCCCTATCATGGACCATGCATATCCGTCAGACGTAACGGGTGACGATATGCCGGGACGCTCGCACTATGACGCCGTGACTAAGTTCATTACCGACCAAATAGATAAGGCAATTCCTAACCTGCCCGACCGCTGGACAGGTGGAGACTGGGGACGTGTAGATAAAGTGGTGGCAAAAGCAATCAAAGCACGGGTACTTCTTTATGCAGCATCCCCTCAATGGAACGGAAATACACTGTACGAATCAGGACGGTTAAAATGGGAAAATACCCGTTGGGAAACTCCTGGATATGGTAAACAGCTTGTCAGCCCTGTATACAGCGAGCAAAAATGGATAGATGCCAGAGACGCTTGCAAGGAAGCATTGGATTTCGCCCTGCGCCAGAATCTCGAACTCTACCAGGAATCCAATTTCGACGAACTGAAAAATGTAGATGCCAACCAAAAAGACTTTATGAAATACGTATTCCGTATGCGTTATGCTTTGTTATCACGTGCAAATGCCACAGGCAAATGCCAGGAAGTAGTCTGGGGGCTTGCCGACCAAAGCAACATTGTCAATGGTTGTCTTCCACGTCGAATGTTCAAAAAAACAGATAATACATGGCAGGACGGCTGGTCAGGCGTATCTCCTACACTCGAAGCTATCAAACAATTCTATACCAAAGATGGGTATCCCATTACCAATGAGAGCCACTTCTATCCTCAGGACGAATGGTACGACGTTGCCGGACAAAGCATTATAAACAGTGAACCCTCCTACTCGGGAAAACTCAATGCCAATGAAATCATTAAATTAAATACCCATCGTGAACCACGTTTCTATGCCTGGATGGCTTTCAGTGGCGGAGAATACGGAACCAAACTTGTAAAGAACGCGCCAATCATACTGAAAATGAGAGATTCGGAAGCACAAGGATATAATCCCAGTATCTCAAGCAGAGATTATTGCCGCACAGGTTTCCTTTGTCAAAAATGGGCTCACCCCGGACTTGCATATAGCGAAAACGGTTCGGACAACAACGGTTCGTTGACCGCACCACGTCCCATTATCCGTATGGCAGAGCTATATTTGAATCTAGCAGAGTGTTATGCAGCCTTAGGAGAAGAAAATAAATTCTTAGAAGCAATCAATCCGGTACGTATCCGCGCAGGTATCAATGCCTTAAAAGCAAGTGATGTAACCAAAGGCAAAGACGACATGATAGAGTGGATACGCAGGGAACGATTCGTTGAGTTCTATGGCGAAGGGATCCGTTTCTACGATATGAGACGCTGGTTGAAAGGTAAGGAAATTATGGGCAAGGGACTTCACGGATTGAATATGGTAGGCTATGTAGGTCCGACTTTTACGCAATTCAACAAGGAGACAGTAATGCCCGAATACACAGAAGTATCATGGGACGACCGTTTGTACTTAATGCCTCTTTATTATGAAGAAGCGGATAAAAGCGAGAACCTGATACAGGCACCGGATATTAATCTTTAAACTATTTAGATGAAAAGAAAATCAGTTATGAAAAAATACATTTATATGACCGCTTTGGCTTTATCCTATTTAGGTATATTGTTAATAACCAGCTGTTCTGACGATGATTTCAAGAACAAACCTCAGACAATCGACATCAATGATATCGTACTCACTCCTATCAACGGCGGATGCGAAGTGAAATGGACCCCTGACCCGGAAGACAATAACTTTGTCTTCCTGCACATAGAGTTTACGGACCATGATAACCTCCCCCGTTCTTACAACGTCAGCCGTTACGGAAGCGAACTGGTTACTCCATTCGTAAAAGACGAAGACGGAAACCCGGTTCTCAACGAAAATGGCGAATCGGTAAAGATGGTTATCAAAGATTTAGTAAACCAGGAATATACATTGCATTTCTATGCTTACAATAATGACAATAACCGCATTGATCTGGGAAGCCGTTCAATTACTCCATTGGATTACAAGCAATGTACTCCCGATTCTATTTTTGCAGTGAGCATATCTGCAAAAGGCGGACGTAAAGTGATACTGGAATGGAAAGAGCCTCAGGTCAAAACCAGTTCCACTTCCGACAAGGTCTTTTTCAGATTCAAATTCGGAGAGGATATTGTGGAAACCAAAAACATTGATTTGGGAATACGTCATGCAGAATTTATCTTGGAAAATTCCGGTGAATGTACCGTAGAATATGGTACGGTATCAGTTATCGGAAAAGAATGGGTGAAAAAGTATAACGGTACTCTCAATGTGGTCAAGTTCTACACTCAGGAGTTGTGGGAAGCCAAGGATAAAGAGGGCTGGACAGCCACTTGCGAATCCGTACAAGAAAGTGAAGGTCCTGTCAGCTCATTGATAGACGGGAATATTAATACTTTCTGGGCATGTAGCTGGAATCCCGCAATCTTCCTCGATAAATACATAATTGACATCACACTACCGGAAGAGCAAGATATGGTAGGAGTAATCCTACAACAAAGACAAAGCAATTCTATGGGTTATTGGCGCTTGGTTCAGCACTTTTCTATTGAAGTGAAAACAGAAGGTTCTGAAGAATATACAATGGTCATTCCGGAAGGAACTTTAACGAATGAAGGAGCAACAGATAAAGATAATTTAGGAACTGCTTATCTGGCAAAACAGAACTTCGATCTTGAACAGATTTACCGCACCAGACAAATTCGTTTATGCCTATGGGATCCGCTGAACAGGGAATTTACAGAAAATCCACAAAATCTTTGCATGGGCGAATTTGGTATTCTCATTAAAGATCCTGCTAAAAACGATGAATAACCTTGAATATTATAATAAACTAATTAATCAAAACACAATGAAGAAAATTTTATTCATTCTTTTATGCTCCCTCTTTCTTTTCACTGCCTGCTCCGATGACGATGAAAGAAGTGAAACAGCCCCCTATCTCCGAATACCGGAGATAGCTCAATCGCTACATTACTTGAAAGACGTTCAAAGGGAAAACATAAAAATAGAGACGAACTGTGAAGACTGGACTATCACATCAGATAAAGACTGGTGCGATGCGCACCGTATCAGCAGTAATCCACAGATGTTCCGTTTGGCATTGGACGAAAATAATGAACTGAACCTACGTGAAGCCAAACTTACCCTGAAAGCAAGCGGAATTACCAAAACGATTACAGTGAAACAACTAGGAACCCAACCAGCTATCCTTGTGAGCCCTGAAAAGCTGGATAATCTATCCGACACAAAAAATAATTATGAATTGGTAATCACTACTAATGTGTCCAGTTTCAAATGGGATATTCCTGAAGAAGACAAAACCTGGCTTTCAATAAGTGAAGCACCGATGGAAGCCTTACACGTGCCATGATAAGCAGTAAATACCTACTTACTGTACAAAGTAATATCGAAATGAAAAAGCGTTCTTCTACCATCATATTCACAGGTACAGGAAATGAAGAGGAACATCCTACCGCAGAACTTCCCATTATTCAAAAGAAACGTTCTACAGATGTGAGCGACGTTGAAGTTGGAGAAGATATTAAAATTAAGCCAAACAATGGATGGGCAAGTTCAGAACAGACGGACCCTCAAGCAATCTCACATGCTTTTGACGGCTATATAGACGACAATCATTGTTACCATACCCAATGGGGTGCAAACGCTGAAAATATCTTCCCTTTAAATCTGGAATTCTATTTTGATGGAACACAGGATATGGACTATGCTCTATTTTACCCTAACGGAAATGGTAAATTCGAAAATATAGATTTATATTACCTTGATGGTGGTTCACCCATCACTTTCAATCAAGATTCTCGGCCTGAGACCTGTCCGTCAACAGGCAGAATCTGGGTGAAAATCAAGTCATATAAGCTCCCAAACATATCAAGTGAGCAAAAAATAATGTTTCCCGAACGACTGAAAAATGTACTTGGTATCCGATTTGTCGTAAATTCTACATACAGTGGTGATAAAGCAGCTTGTAATGAAATGGAATTCTGTCGTAGCAACGCCTCATTCCTTGATGCACAACTATTGACCGTTTTCAAAGACATTACTTGTTGCGAGTTGAATGATAATGTTACAGACGATGAAATAAACAGCCTGCCCGGATACTTTGCACAACTGGCATTCCAAATCAAGGAAGGAACTTATACGGACTGGGAAAAGAAATTCCGCATCCAAAATTACAATCCATACAGCGATGTATTCCAAACAGCCGATGCTATGTTAATAAAAAAATATGGTAACCAGGATAATATTACAGGCATACATGTAGAGGCAGGAGACAACATCATTGTATTGGTAGGCGATACACATAATAATGAAATCTCTCTTCAGGTACTTGGAGAAGAAACCGTCAATAGTGATAACGAAGCGTATATACAGACAGAATCGCCAACATCGGCTCAAACGATTCTACTGACCAAAGGAGTAAATAAGGTCACAATAGATAAAGCAGGTATGCTCTTTATTTTATATACAGCCGATCCTACCAATGTACAAAACCAACCTATCCGTGTGCATATCCCTTATGCAAGTGGAAAGGTCAGTGGATTCTTTGATTTGGAAACGGATAAAACAGATACCAAATATTCAGAGTTACTTAATAAGGCAGATTACAAATATTTCGGTATACGAGGAAAAGAAATCATATTATACTTCCATACGTCAGAACTAAGGAAAGTAGCACCTAACAATATTGTGGCAGCTATTAACTTATGGGACGATATTGTCGGTTGGGAGCATGAAATTATGGGTTTTAGCGGCGACTTACGCAAAAGATATAACAATCATATCTTTGCTATTTCACCCGAAGGTAGCTATATGTGGCAGTCTGAATACAGGGTAGGATTTGTATATACTTATCTCGAAAACATTCTGTTACCTGAAAACGTAAAAGCAAAAGAAGACAATGCCTGGGGACCTGCGCATGAAATCGGACATATCCATCAAAAAGCAATTAACTGGCCAGGATGTTCCGAATCATCCAATAACTTATTCTCCAATTATGTCATCCACAAAATGGGCCAATATCATTCACGGGGTTACGGACTTTGCCATGTCGCAAAAACACGATTCGTAGACAATGATCCGTGGGTTACATTCGGAGAAGCTACGCATCAAAATGAGGATACGGAAATACATATGCGTATGTACTGGCAATTATTCATCTATTATCATTTATGTAAAGACAATAAAAACTTTTGGCCTGAGGTATTTGCCAAGATGCGCAAGAAATATGCCGGAGTTTATACGGAAAGTAATCCGGGTAAATCACAAATGATGTTTGTAGAAGCCGTATGTGAAACAGCTAAGGAAGACTTAACCGATTTCTTTGACTTTTGGGGATTCTTCACACCAGTAGATGATCTAAAAATTGAGCAGTACGGTACATTCACCTACACGGTTACAGAAAGTATGATTAATACAACGAAATCGAACATTTCCAAGTATAAAAAAGCGGCTCCCATCCAGTATATCGAAGACCGGAAGAAAGAGTGGTTCGAATCGGGTCCTAACGAATATCGTGATAAGGAATCCGGTGATGTCGGTTATTATACGCAGTTCCAGAGAACAAGCGCCACATTCAATAACGATGAGATAACCGCTACTATATCAGGAAAGGAAATCACCGTAGCTTCAAATGTAGGAAGCAAAGCCGTTGCATTTGAGGTCAGAAAAGGCAACAGCAGTGATGGAAACTCGTTTATTTCTCCAATAATTTCAAGTTCACTCTCCCCGACAATATTAAAACGAGTGAAGTGAGACTATGGGCTGTTCAGGCGGATGGTGCCCGAAAGAGTATTAAAATGAATTAGAATACCCGGATGTGTAAATTAAACTGTGTCATGCTCTATTCTCATTCAGTCTCATCGGTCGGGGAACGGCCAGTGCCAAGGCCCCCCCGTCCCGACGAGCATAAAACTACAACAATTTAAACCTATCTCCAAATTTTATCGCCAGTTGTTGTGCAATGGCTCCCCAGTTAGCCAGTGGCATGGTCCATTTCTTACGTATATTGCGATAAGTGAGGTAAACCAATTTTTCGAGGGCGGTGTCGTTAGAGAACACGCCCTTGTTTTTGTCACTTTCCGTATCTGACGATGATAGCCTTCAACTGTATTTGTGGTATAAATCATACGGCGTATATCCGATGTGAACTGGAAGTATTCAGTAAGTTTTTCCCAGTTGTCCTGCCATGACTTGATGACAATAGGATATTTTTCTCCCCATTTCTCATTCAGATTAAAAAGTTCCGTTTCAGCTGCTTCTTTACTTACCGCACCATAAACCCGTTTCAAGTCTTTGAGGAATTCCTTCTGATGCTTGCTACCGACATATTTAATGGAGTTACGTATCTGGTGGACGATGCAAAGTTGTACTGTTGTGTTCGGGAAAACACTTTGGATGGCATCCGGAAAGCCTTTCAGACCATCAACGCAAGCAATAAGGATATCATGAACTCCACGGTTCTGCAAGTCCGTCAGTACGTTTAACCAGAAATTGGCTCCCTCGTTTTAGAGATATACATGCCAAGCAAATCCTTGTGCCCTTCCTTGTCGACACCTAAGACGTTATAGATTGCGCGGGTAACGGCACACCCTCTCTCGTCAGTGACTTTGTAATGGATTGCGTCCATCCAGACTATCGGATAGACAGCATCAAGGGTACGGGAACGCCAGGCCTTTATTTCCGGGAGAACACGGTCGGTTATGGAACTGATCGTTTCGGCAGAGACACGGTTGCCGAGATTTTCCTCCATCCAGTCACTGATCTCGCGTGTGCTGTTACCAAGGCATAAAGTCCGATGATACGGTCCGCCACGCCCTCCGCCAGGATGGTCTCACGTTTCTTTATAAACTGAGGCTCAAAACTTGAATTACGGTCACGAGGGGTAGACACTGTGACTTCACCCAATGGAGTCTGGACTTGCTTCTGCATTTTACCATTACGACGATTGCCCAACTGACGTTCTTCATCGGTAAGATGCGCATCCATTTCACCTTCCAAGGCTGCATTCAAGATACTTTCCAATAAGGGGGCAAAAGCACCATCCTTACCTAACAAAGGCTTACCGGCTTTCAGCTGCTCTATTGCCTTGTTCTTGATACTTTCAAAATCAAATTCTTCTTTCATAAAAAAACTGTGTTAGCAAAATTAATATTTTATTCCTTGCTGACACAGTTTAAATTACATCTTCAGATTTGAACACACACGAACCCTCCACCCGATAAAGATCTTGAATTTCTCGGGTGATTTTCGGGCGTATAAGTTTCCTCGTTCAGGCTTCTTACACCTCCGATACATAAATGTACTTCCTCGCCGTTCATCATTCTGCTCATGGAACGGATATGAAAACAGAAAGCCATACGTTGATAATAGATGGTCTCGTCCTCCGGTCTAAGCTCTTCTTTCCTTTTTGTCAATGCTCCCGGAACCCTGCCCAGGATTTTATGTGATACTCTGATTTCCGTGTTACCAAAGTTCTCTCCGGTAAAATATACTTTCGCGGCATCCTCTACCTGGTGGATAAATTTCTGGTGGCTGATTGTAAGCTGGTTATCCCCAAAACTAGGGACAATACAGTTCCTTTCAAGTTCTTCAAGTGTAATACCCGAAGTGTTACTCTCAATAAAATTAGGATGCTCTTTCTGTTCTTCTTCAGATACGATTACAGCATCTTCGATATTAACTGCATCCATCATTCTTGTTACCATTCCGATTGTTCTTGGAATGACAGTAAGTTCATTAGTCATTGTTTCCATACTCTTGTTATTTTTTAGTCGGTTAATAAAATGCGATGAAAAAACAAAAAGCCAAGAGGTGTCATTTCTTTGCTTTTATGAATATACCTCTTAGCTTCTTTATTCCTTTGAGTATTGAAGTTGCTACCTCCAATACGGTTATTATTACGTCCGCTTTCTTGTCATAATCCATTCATCAGACGTACTATCAGTTTTCAGTCGCAGCATCAACGGCCTTGACTTCACCCGTGGCAATCTTCTTTTTTCCGAATTTGCCACAATACTTTTCTGCAAGCTCGATTACTACGGAACCTGCCACGATAATCTCGGCCACATAAGCTGCGACCTTCAATCCTTTAATTAAATTTCCCATGTCTCTTAGTTTTAAATTGTTAGTAATTATGTTTCTATTCTCTATTTCTCTTATATACTTTTCTCATATATAAAGGCTTTGAAGGGGAAATCAAGGAAGGGGAGAAGAAAAAAATAGACCAATCTTTCGACTGGTTGTGATAGTTGAACCGTTGTAAATAGCTCCTCGCATTTACTTGGCCTATCATGCGGCATACATTCTTTCGTGGGGAACTTTATGTCTTGTCCACATACTGAAATTGCTACGCATCATCGAATCTACATGCTTATCCATCTTCTGAAAATAAGTGTGACCCGGTAATTGTTTTTATCATTAATGCTTGAAGCCGTACGCACTCTTCATTGCAGTGCTGAATAATGCTCCAAGCTATCTTATCATATATAAGAGTTTGAGGGGATTTGAAAAGGAAAACTGACTATAAAAATTACTCGATAGAAGGCACAGATTAATAATAAAAGTATTATTTTTGCAAATGAGAATTAGACATATAGGAATTAACTAATTAGCAATAATTCCAAATAAAGATTTAGTATTAACAAGCAGCATTATACTATAGGTAAACCATAGTGTAAACCGAAAGAGATGCAATAGAGTATATACAATTGATAATCAGCCGTTATCAGTTTATCTCTCGCGAAGTCTGGGGGGCGTGTGGTCGCAAGTTCGAATCTTGTCATCCCGACTGTTGAGCATTAAGGAGTTAAGTCTAAGACTTAACTCCTTAATTTTATAGTATTTCTTAATGACAGACTTGCTGCCATAAATATGCTGAATATGTACAAAAAGAAGACGGTGCCTATTCGCTTCAGCGGGAATAGCTCATCAAATTACTGGAATTCTCGTAAGAAATCTCTATTTTTGCACTTTAAACAAGAAAAATTATGGGAGCAGCTAAATGGATAGGCGGCATCATCGGCTTCATGGCCGGAGGACCGCTGGGAGCTTGGCAGGTTTTGTATTCGGTTCACTGTTCGACACCGATTCAAGTGACGCAGGCAGTTATTATGGAGAAGAACCAACGCACGGCACTACCTATACCGGGCAACGGAACAGTTTCCTCTTCTCCATGCTCGTGATGGCTTCGTACATTATCCGTGCAGACGGGCGCATCATGCATAGTGAAATGGAATTCGTCCGCCGCTTTCTGAGAAGCACATTCGGTGAGGCTGCCGTGGGCGAGGGAGAACGGATACTGCTCAACCTCTTCGAACAGCGCAAGCAGATGGACAGACAAAACCCACTGGCATTTAAAAACACCATCCGTGACTGTGGAACGCAGATTGCCGCCAACCTGACATACGAGGAACGCTTGCAACTGCTGGTATTCTTGGTAGAAATTGCCAAAAGCGACGGACACGTCTGCAACGAGGAGATAGAAGCCTTGAAAGAAGTGGCCATGTACATGGGACTATCCGTCAAGGAAGTGGAATCCATGCTTAACCTAGGCGGTAGCTCACTGAACGAGGCCTACAAAGTACTTGAAGTTGAACCCACCGCCACCAATGACGAAGTGCGTGCCGCTTACCGCCGTCTGGCCTTGAAACACCATCGACCGGGTGGCAACGCTGGGCGAAGACATCAAGAAAGCCGCAGAAGAGAAGTTCCAAAGCATCAACAATGCCAAAGAACAGATATACAAGGCACGAGGTATGAAATGACGTACCTCGCTCCTTGCCTTGTGGACAGCATCATGACGTTTATAAACATTCTATATTAACATCAACCCACACACTTATGAAGAAAACCCTTGCAATCCTTGCACTAGGCCTTACTGCCATTGCCGGACATGCCGCCACGCCGCTCTGGATGCGCGATGTGCAAATCTCTCCCGACGGTACGGAAATCGCATTCTGCTACAAAGGAGACATCTACAAGGTGCCTGCCAAAGGTGGAACCGCCACACAGCTTACTACCCAAGAGAGCTACGAATGTACCCCCATATGGTCGCCGGACGGCAAACAAATAGCCTTTGCCAGCGACAGATACGGCAACTTCGACGTATTCGTGATGCCGGCAGACGGCGGAACCGCCCAACGGCTCACTACCCACTCCACCGGTGAGATACCCTCCACATTCACTCCGGACGGAAGTATATCTTGTTTTCCGCATCCATCCAGGACCCGGCAAGCAGCGCTCTTTTCCCCACTTCGGCCATGACCGAGCTTTACAAAGTACCTGCAACGGGAGGGCGTACGGAGCAAGTGCTGGGCACCCCTGCCGAAGCGGTCTGCTTCGACAAGGCGGGCCATCAGTTCCTCTACCAAGACCGCAAGGGATTTGAAGATGAATGGAGAAAGCACCACACCTCCTCCATCACCCGCGACATCTGGCTGTATGATGCAAAGACGGGTATCCATACCAACCTCACCGACCGCGCGGGCGAAGACCGCAACCCGGTGTTGTCACCCGATGGAAGAACGGTTTACTTTTTGAGTGAGAGAAACGGCGGCTCATTCAACGTGTATGCCTTCCCGCTGGCACAGCCCCGAGAGGTGAAGCCCATCACCAGCTTCAAGACACATCCCGTGCGCTTCCTCTCCATGAGTGACGGCGGGACGTTGTGCTACAGTTACGACGGCGAAATCTATACCCAGCAGCCGGATGCCACCCCGAAGAAAGTCGCCATAGAACTGGTGCGCGATGACCGGCCGCAATTCGCCAACCTGCAGTCTTCCGACGGAGCCACCTCTGCCGTTGTGTCCCCGGACGGAAAACAGATTGCCTTCACGCTGCGCGGAGAAGTCTTTGTCACTTCGGCAGACTATGCCACTACCAAGCAGGTGACGCACACACCGGCACGCGAAGCGGGCCTCTCCTTTGCGACGGACAACCGCACCCTGGCCTACGCCAGCGAGCGAGGCGGCAACTGGCAGCTCTACCTTGCCAAGATAGCCCGCAAGGAAGACCCTAACTTCCCGAACGCCACGCTGATTGAAGAAGAAGTGCTGCTGCCCTCCACCACCGTGGAACGTGCCTATCCGCAATTCTCGCCCGACGGCAAGGAACTCGCCTTTATCGAAGACCGCATCCGGCTGATGGTGCTCAATCTGGAGACGAAGAAGGTGCGCCAGATTACGGACGGCTCCACCTGGTACAGCACCGGCGGAGGATTTGACTACGCATGGTCGCCGGACGGTAAATGGTTTACACTTGAGTTCACGGGTAACAAGCACGACCCCTACTCCGACATCGGCCTGGTCAGCGCAGAGGGAGGCAAAGACATCATCAACCTCACCAATAGCGGCTACATGAGCGGCTATCCCACTTTGCGCTGGACGGCAACGCCATCCTTTTCACCACCGAACGCTACGGCATGCGTGCCCATGCCTCATGGGGCTCGCTGAACGACGCCATGCTCGTCTTCCTCAACCAAGACGCCTACGACAAATACTGCCTGAGCAAAGAAGACTACGAGTTGCGCAAGGAGCTGGAGAAGGAGCAGAAGAAGTCTGCCGGGAAGGACACCCCCCAAGGCAAAAACAAGGATAAAAAGAAGAAATACGACAAGAAAGACAGCAATGCTGACGAAAAAGATGACCAGCCGAAAGACATCGTCGTAGAGCTGAAAGGCATCGAAGACCGTGTGGTGCGCCTCACCCCGAACTCTTCCGACATGGGCAGCACCATCATCTCCAAGGATGGCGAGACACTCTACTACCTGGCAGCCTTCGAAGGTGGCTACGACCTCTGGAAGATGAACCTCCGCAAGAAGGAAACCAAACTGCTGCACAAGATGGATGCCGGATGGGCAGACATGCAGCTGGACAAGGACGGCAAAAACCTCTTCCTGCTGGGCAGCCGCAAGATGCAGAAAATGGACACTTCATCCGACGCGCTGACCCCCATCACCTTCCAGGTAGATGCCAAGATGGACCTGGCTGCGGAGCGCGAATACATGTTCGACCACGTGTACCGCCAACAGCAGAAGCGATTCTACAATACCAATATGCACGGAGTGGACTGGGACAAGATGACCGCCGCCTATCGCCGCTTCCTGCCCCATATCGACAACAATTATGACTTTGCCGAACTGCTGAGCGAATGGCTGGGCGAGCTGAACGTATCTCACACCGGCGGCCGTTTCTATCCCAAAGGGCAATCCGAACCTACTGCCAGCCTGGGACTGTTCTTCGACTGGAACTACACGGGCAAGGGCATGCTCATTGCCGAAGTAGTGGAGAAAGGCCCCTTCGACACAGCCAACACCCGGGTGAAAGCCGGCACAGTCATCGAAAAGATAGACGGCGTGGAAATCACCCCCGATGCGGACTATTACACGCTGCTCAACAACAAGGCACGGAAGAAAACACTTGTTTCTCTCTTCGACCGCAGACCAAGGAGCACTGGGAAGAGGTCATTATCCCCATTACGAACGGTGCGTTCAGCGATTTACTCTACAGCCGCTGGGTGAAACAGCGTGCGGCAGACGTTGACCGATGGTCGGGTGGCCGATTGGGTTACGTGCACATCGAGTCTATGGGAGACGACAGTTTCCGTTCCGTCTACTCGGACATCCTGGGAAAATACAACAACCGCGAAGGCATCGTCATCGACACCCGTTTCAATGGCGGTGGACGCTTGCACGAGGATATAGAAATACTTTTCAGTGGACAAAAATACTTCACCCAAGTGGTGCGCGGTCGCGAGACGTGCGACATGCCCAGCCGCCGCTGGAACAAACCCTCCATCATGGTGATGTGCGAGGCCAACTACTCCAATGCGCACGGCACGCCGTGGGTTTACAGCCACCGCGGACTGGGCAAGCTGGTAGGCATGCCCGTGCCGGGAACCATGACCAGCGTGTCGTGGGAACGCCTGCAAGACCCGTCATTGGTATTCGGCATCCCCGTCGTGGGCTACCGCCTGTCGGACGGCAGCTATCTGGAGAACTCGCAGCTGGAGCCGGACATCAAAGTAGCCAATTCACCCGAGACCATCGTGAAGGGAGAAGACACACAGCTGAAAGCTGCCGTAGAGGAACTGCTGAAGGAACTCGAAAAATAAGTACCGCCCTGCCCCACGCAGGAATACCGGTCATATAGGCCGATATATATATTAAGATGATGTGTCAAAACGGTTGATGGCACATCATCTTTTTTATATGCCACAAGGAAGCAAGACTTTTTCTATCTCACTTTTTTGCACTATCTTTGTGACATAAATTCCTAACTCTTTAACTGATTATGTTTGCTGACTTGTTAAACTCCTCCTATTTCGCGCTCTTTCTCATTGTGGCTTTAGGCTTCATGTTGGGAAGAATCAAGATTAAAGGGCTTTCGCTCGACGTCTCCGCCGTCATCTTCATTGCCCTGCTGTTCGGACACTTCGGTGTCATCATCCCCAAAGAATTAGGAAACTTCGGACTGGTGCTCTTCATCTTCACCATCGGCATCCAGGCCGGTCCCGGATTTTTCGACTCCTTCCGGAGCAAGGGCAAGACGCTTATCATCATCACCCTGCTCATCATCTGCTCCGCCGCCCTGACGGCAGTAGGACTGAAATATGCCTTCGACATCGATACTCCCAGTGTCGTGGGACTGATAGCCGGTGCCCTGACCAGTACGCCGGGACTCGCCGTTGCCATTGACAGCACCCATTCCCCACTGGCATCCATCGCTTACGGTATTGCCTATCCTTTCGGCGTTATCGGCGTGATTCTCTTCGTTAAGCTGCTGCCCCGTATCATGCGCATCGACCTCGACAAGGAGGCGCGCCGGTTGGAGAAGGAACGCCGCAGCCAGTTCCCGGAACTGACAACCTGTCTGTTCCGCGTAACCAACCCCGCCGTCTTCGACCGGAGCCTGATGCAAATCAATGCGCGCGCCATGACCGGAGCCGTCATCTCACGCCACAAGCACAACGAGCAGATAGCCATCCCCACCGCCCAGACCATCCTGCACGAGGGAGACTACATACAAGCCGTGGGTAGCGAAGAGGCCTTAAACCAGCTCGCCGTCCTCGTGGGCGAACGCGAAGAAGGCGAACTGCCACTCGTAGACATGCAGGAGATTGAATCCCTGCTGCTCACCAAGAAGGATATGATAAACAAGCAGCTGGGCGACCTCAACCTGATGAAGAACTTCGGCTGCACCGTCACCCGCATCCGCCGAAGCGGCATCGACCTCTCCCCTCGCCCGACCTCGCCCTGAAATTCGGCGACAAGCTGATGGTGGTG
>ENA-OQCK01000129-OQCK01000129.1-human-gut-metagenome-genome-assembly--contig:-NODE-129-length-43024-cov-3.162412_pt1 | contig 43024 bp, 54 predicted proteins | sample MGYA00242498_ERZ504578 | MGnify/ENA primary metagenome ERZ504578 (study PRJEB26092, sample SAMD00036229) | human gut metagenome | host: Homo sapiens | study: EMG produced TPA metagenomics assembly of...
CTTTGAATCAAATCCGAATATCGAAGGAGCTGTTATTTTCAATTCTACCTGCTATATTTTGGGAAATTACCTGAAAGCAAGAGCCATGCAATCGGTAAAACTGGTAGGGTATGACCTTATCGAGAGAAATACGCAGTTACTTTCGGAAGGAGTGATTACCGCATTGGTTGCACAGCGTCCCGAACGGCAGGGATATGAAGGAATTAAATCCTTATGCAATCATCTGTTGTTCAAGCAACATTCTGAAATGGTAAATCTGATGCCGATAGATATTCTCCTGAAAGAGAATCTGAAATATTATCTGAACAATAAGCTATAAACATATAAATTTTTTAGAAACCATGAATGAATTATTTAACGTAAAGGACAAAGTTGTTGTAATTACCGGTGGAGCCGGAATCTTAGGTAAAGGAATTGCTGCATACCTCGCAAAAGAAGGTGCAAAAGTTGTTGTGCTCGATAGAAGCGAAGAAGCAGGAAAAGCATTGGTAGACAGCATCAAAGCTGAGGGCAACGAAGCTATGTTCCTTTATACTGATGTAATGGACAAAGAAGTATTGGAAGGCAACAAAGTGGAAATTATGAAAGCTTATGGCCGCATTGATGTACTGCTGAACGCTGCCGGTGGTAACATGCAGGTGCAACAATCGCGCCGGACAAGACTTTCTTCGACTTGCAGATTGACGCTTTCAAAAAGGTAGTAGACCTGAACCTGTTCGGTACAGTGTTACCTACAATGGTATTTGCTGAGATCATGGTAGAACAGAAGAAAGGCTCTATCGTAAACTTCTGCTCTGAATCAGCTCTTCGTCCGTTGACCCGTGTAGTAGGATACGGTGCGGCAAAAGCTGCTATCGCCAACTTTACTAAATATATGGCTGGTGAACTGGCTCTGAAATTCGGTAACGGCTTGCGCGTAAACGCTATCGCTCCGGGCTTTTTCCTGACAGAACAAAACCGTACATTATTAACTAATCCTGATGGTTCTTTGACTGACCGTTCAAAGACAATCCTTGCTCATACTCCGTTCAACCGTTTCGGCGAACCGGAAGATCTTTATGGAACAATCCATTATCTGATTAGTGATGCTTCTAACTTCGTAACAGGTACAGTAGCTGTTATCGATGGTGGTTTCGACGCATTCTCTATCTAATTTATTTCAATCATAATCAGTAATCTATAAATAACAGCTATATATGTATTTATGTGAACAAACTTGGCGCTGGTATGGTCCTAACGACCCGGTAAGCTTGTGGGATATTAAACAAGCCGGCGCTACCGGTATAGTAAACGCGCTTCATCATATTCCAAATGGTGAAGTATGGACAGTAGAAGAAATCATGAAGCGTAAGCAAATGATTGAAGAGGTAGGTCTGACATGGTCTGTTGTAGAAAGTGTACCTGTGCACGAACATATCAAGACACAGACAGGCGACTTCATGAAATATATCGAGAACTATAAGGAAAGTATCCGTAACCTGGCAAAATGTGGCGTAATGGTAGTTACTTACAACTTTATGCCTGTATTGGACTGGACACGTACTGATCTTGCCTATACACTGCCCGACGGCTCTAAAGCGCTTCGTTTTGAAAAAGCGGCTTTTGTAGCTTTCGACCTTTTCATCTTGAAACGTCCGAACGCAGAAAAAGACTATACTCCTGAAGAAATAGCCAAAGCGAAAGCTCGCTTTGAACAGATGAGCGAAGACGATAAGAATCTCTTGGTTCGTAACATGATTGCCGGACTTCCGGGCTCTGAAGAAAGTTTCACAGTAGAACAATTTCAGGAAGCGCTCGACCGTTACAATGACATTGACGCTGAAAACTTCGTTCCAACCTGATTTTCTTCCTGAAAGAAATTGCTCCCGTTGCCGATGAAGTAGGAGTGAAGCTGGTGATTCACCCGGATGACCCTCCTTATACAATCTTAGGTCTGCCGCGTATCCTGAGTACAGAAGAAGACTTCAAAAAACTGATTGAAGCCGTACCTAACGAATCCAACGGTCTTTGCCTGTGTACAGGCTCTTTCGGTGTACGTGCTGATAATGACCTTGCCGGTATGATGGAACGTTTCGGTGATCGTGTAAACTTTGTACATTTGCGTAGTACACAGCGTGATGAAGAAGGCAATTTCTACGAAGCAAACCATTTGGAAGGAAACGTAGATATGTACAATGTAATGAAAGCTCTTATTCTTCTGCAACAACGTCGCAAATGCTCTATCGCTATGCGTCCCGACCACGGGCATCAGATGATTGATGATTTGAAGAAGAAGACAAATCCGGGGTATTCTTGTTTAGGACGCCTTCGCGGATTGGCAGAACTTCGCGGTTTGGAAATGGGCATCGCTAAGTCTATCCTTTAATTTGAGTACATAATTAGCATTTTATTATAGAAGCACTACGGCTATTATTGATTGAGATAATAGTTGTAGTGTTTTTTATTTGGTCTTTTTCACTGTTACCGTTTGAGGAATGAGTGAATCGAATAAGTCTCCGACGTGCGTATCTTTATTTGCTTTTTTCGCTGGCTTCGCTTTTTTCGGTTCAGGAATAATTAGTAATGCAATTTGGGCGCAGGCTTCTGCGTCAGCAAGTGCGTGGTGGTGATTCTCCAAGTTATATCCGCATCGTTCTGCTACTGTATGCAACTGATGATTGGGCAGATCCTTTCCGAACACTTTCCTTGAAGTACGCAGGTACAATAAAACTTGTAATTAGGATAAGTCATACCATATAATTCGTGAACAGCACGGAGGCAACCTTCATCAAAAGGGCTATTGTGAGCTACAAGCGGAAGTCCTTCCAGCAATGGCTTGATTTCCGCCCATACTTCTGGAAAATCATCCGCTTCCATAGTGTCATCGTAGGTAAGTCCGTGGATAGCTGTTGTCCATTGAGTATAATAGTTGGGTGCAGGACGAATCAGACGATAGATTTTATTCACAATCTTACCGCCTTTTACGATGACAATACCGACACTGCATACACTGGTACGCTTGCCATTGGCAGTTTCAAAGTCGATTGCTGCAAAGTCTTTCATTAGTCCGTTGTTTTTTGAATACAAATGTATTGAATTAGAATTTATTCTCTCTATATTTGCCTGTAAAATATATCAATGTATACAGAATATCAGCCTTCTCATTTGCTTGCTCCTATATTGACAACTATTGGGAATTTAAAGGTAACCCGGAATATGGTATGCGCATCCATATTCTGCCGGATGGTTGTACCGATTTTATTTTTACGCTTGGAGAAGTCGCAGATACAGTGGAGGAAGAAAGCTTGATTATGCAACCTTATCGTTCGTACTTTGTGGGGCCGATGACGAAATATTCCGAACTGATTACATATTCCGAATCGGTTCATATGTTTGGTGTTCGTTTTTTGCCTTGCGGATTGTCCTGTTTTACAAAGTTGCCTTTACATGAATTTGTAAATGATAGAATCAGTACAAGGGAAATGAAAGCAGTTTTTGATGATACTTTTGTTGAAAGGCTATGCGAGCAAGAACATATAGGCGACCGGATACGGATAGTAGAAGAATATTTGTTGTCGTATCTGTCTCGTCATTATGAGTCTGCCGATTCTCATATTGTTGTGGCGGTGGATATAATCAATCAGTTCGGAGGAAAACGTCCTGTTCGTAGTTTGATCGATGAGGTCTGTTTGTGTCAGCGCATTTTGAACGGAAGTTCAAGTATTATACCGGATTTACTCCGAAAGAATACAGCCGTATTGTCAAATTCAAGAATGCCGTAGAATTGTTAAGGAATACAACATCTCCCAATTTATTGACTACGGCAGTGAATGCGGGATATTATGACTTGGCGCATTTCTCAAAAGAGATTAAGACATTATCGGGTAGCACTCCTGCCTCATTTCTTTCGATTACAATACCGGATGATACGACGTTGACTATATCGAACCGCAAAAGTAGGTTTGTAAAAGTCGATTTTTTACAATAGAACAGAGGTTTATGCCATTATCTTTGCAGGTATAATATAAATCCAATAAGATTATGTCAACAAAAACAATGAAAGAGAAAGCAACCGAGTTGTTGCAGAGATGTGAAGTTGTAGTGCTTGCTTCTGTAAACAAAGAGGGATATCCCCGTCCTGTGCCGATGAGCAAGATTGCAACAGAGGGAATTTCTACTATTTGGATGTCTACCGGAGCGGACTCATTAAAAACTATCGACTTTCGTAAGAACCGAAAGCCGGATTATGCTTTCAGGATAAGGGAGACAGCGTAGCCTTAACGGGAACTGTAGAAGTGGTAACGGACGAGAAAATGAAAAAGGAACTTTGGCAGGACTGGTTTATCGAGCATTGCCCCGGTGGCCCTACCGACCCGGGCTATGTACTGCTGAAATTTGAATCGAATCACGCGACTTATTGGATTGAAGGGACATTTATTCATAAGAAACTGGACTAGTCCTTCATACATTTTTATTCCCGTGGGATATGGAAATATAAAAAGAGAGAAACATTCTTTCCTTCCGAAGAAGAATGTCTCTCTCTTTCTGATGATAGTTGGATAGATAGTATATCTATTCTCCGTGTTTCATTTAGAATTCGAACTTCTCTAGTTTCATTTCAGCTAATTCCTGAATGATACCTACATATTTGCCGAAATGCGGAGACTTCTCGTGAGCTGCCAATACCTCAGCGTTCTGCCATGTTTCACAAATCATGAAAACGTCGTGACGGGTACTGCTTTCGAAAGTATCATAAGCAATGCATCCTTCTTCCTTTAAAGAGCAAGTAGTCAGTTCCTTAGCTGCTTCAATCGCTTTTTCGCGGTTTGTCTCGCTTACGCGGACGAAAACATTCAATCTAATCATAGTCTTTATTATTAAATGATTAAAAATAGCTTTATCACATCTTGGTGAATAAATCGCAGGCAAAGATACTATTTTTGTGCTTTGTCGGATAGCTTGTTCTTTAAATTTCATCAAAACGTCATATAATCATCAAAAAAACGATTATATTTATTCTGGAATCAAAAAGCAACTATTTTGGACGCAACTCTTAATTTTTTTCTGGCTTAATATTAGCCTCACGAACCACAGGCTAATTTCTTTCGTTTGAGTAATTCCACTCGAGCCGTTTTTCATTTTGTTATTTACTGCATAGTTTCTCTTCTTTTGGGCAAACAGCCTTATAAGTATAAAGTAAAGAAAGGAGATGTTATTTTGATACATAGAAAGTGCTTGTTTGATATTTTAGAATGAAGTTCGTAATATGGATTTTTTTATAGCTTTGTGAACTGATGGCATATAAAAAGTAATAACACCCTAATAATCGAAGATATGAGAAAAGTATTTTTATTGGCTTTTGCCTTGTTCGCATGGAATATCCTTGCCAATGCTCAGGAAAGTGATGAAAGATATATTGAAGTGACCGGTTCTTCGGAGATAGAAGTCGTCCCGGACGAAATACACTTTCTGATTCAGATAAAGGAATACTGGGAAGAAGAATATACGGGTAAATCAAAGAAAGAGGAAGATTTTCGGACGAAAGTGCCGTTGACTGTGATAGAGAAAGATTTGCGTAAAAGTTTGCGTAAAATAGGAATATCGGATGAGGCTATCCGTACGCAGGAAGTAGGGGACTATTGGCGTCAGAGAGGGAAGGAATTCCTGATTGGCAAACAACTGGATATTCGTCTTACGGATTTCGAGCAAATCAATTCCATTATCCGGTCTGTCAATACATGGGGAATTGAATCAATGCGTATCGGGGAACTGAAACATAAGGACTTGCCGATGTATAGGAAGCAGGGAAAGATTGAAGCATTGAAAGCAGCCCGTGAGAAAGCATCCTATCTGGTGGCAGCAATGGGACAGCAATTGGGTGAAGTCATTCGTATCATCGAACCTGCCGATAACAATATAAGCCGTTACCTTCCTTTCCAGGCACAGAGCAATGTCAGCATGGGGACGGCGGCTACCGAACAGTACCGTGTCATCAAGCTGAGATATGAAATGACCGCCCGTTTTGCCATAAAATAAAAAAATGCCTATTTTGGGGTATAAGAAAACCGGATTCCTGCAAATCATCGAACCTAAGATTATCATCGTAAGGCGGGTAGAAACAATGCGTATATAACTGCTGTTTTGGATAAAAGCCGTTCGGTTGCTCAGGCGAAGCGTGAGGAACTGAAGTTGAAATTCTCCTAATCTGGTAGTCGCTTGGATGAACTCTGCTTATCCGATGAAGATATCAGAGAAGATCGGAGTGGCATACAATCCTTCTTTCTTTGGATACATAAGCTATCGAAAAGTACCAGAATAAACTGGATGCGAAAACCACCGTCGGCGAACTGTTGACTGTCAATGCGCAGCCGCAGAGATTGAAGTTGGTTGATACACCGGAAGCGGACGAAGTATATATCCGTGAATGGGCATTGAATACTGCTGCCGTGACTAGAGCGGGAAGGAATGTGTTTTATGTATGGAAACAGGAAGAATGAGATGATTTAAAAATAGTTTTTCAGAGGTAATTTCAGAAAAGGAATATTGTCTGATAACACATATTAAGCCTGATAATTTGTCAGTTCTCTTTCATACCCCTATATTTGTTCCCGCTATTCTATATAATCAATAGAGGGAGAATGTATCATAAGAGAAAAACAAGAGCGTACATAGCATGGGTGTTGTTCATGACATTCATTCCGTTCTTTGTAGTGAAGACCTTTCACTATCATGGAAGCGAGGATGAAAGTCATGTTCTCATGCCGGGCATTCTCACAAATCATCCGAAGATTGTGCGATATGCCAATACTCCCTTTCTTTCTTTACTGAACCTCAACCGGTAGAATTTCATTGTACATTAACGCTCGTGCCTTACGAGCCGGTTGTTTATCAGGATAAGGTCGTTTGCAAACGGACTTATTCACATCAATTGCGTGCACCCCCTGTTGCATAATTACATAATCAAACTTTTCAAGAAGGCGGGCTTATCGTAACCTGTCCTCACATTCATTTTACACATTATATAAAAGATTGTAATTGATGCGTATCGGAATTATTTCGGGCGTATTGGGGCTGACTGTAGTCTTACCCGCCCACGCACAGAAGTCCGATTCAATCAAGAGTTTACTTTTGCCTGATGTCGTTGTGACTGAGTCGTACCAGCAACGTCAAGCCAAAAAGTCTGCGCTTGCGGTTGATGTAGTGGATCAGGATTTTCTGCGCAAACATTTTACGGGAAACTTCATGCAAGCAATGGAGAACATCCCCGGCGTGCAAGCAATGGATATAGGTTCCGGCTTCTCCAAACCGATGATCCGAGGAATGGGATTCAACCGGATTGCTGTACTCGAAAACGGAATCAAGCAGGAAGGACAACAATGGGGAGCCGACCACGGACTGGAACTGGATGCTTTCAATATCGGAACTGTCAATGTCCTGAAAGGTCCTTCTTCACTACTATATGGCAGTGATGCAATGGGAGGGGTGATTGACATAACTTCACCTCCCGTACCCTCGGTAGATATGTTATTCGGAGACGTTACACTTCTGGGAAAGTCCGTCAACGGAACGCTCGGAGGATCATTTATGCTGGGAATAAAGAAGAGTTTCTGGTATGCACAAGTCCGTTATTCCGAACAGCATTTCGGGGATTACCGCATCCCTACGGATACTATTGTTTACCTGACGCAAAAAATGCCTGTTTACGGGCGTAAGCTAAAGAATACGGCAGGCATTGAACGCAATATCGGATTCTTCGCCCAATATCAACGGCAAAGATATAAAGCGAACTATTCCGTAAGTAACGTCTACCAAAAAACTGGTTTCTTTCCGGGGGCGCATGGTATACCGGATGCATCCCGCGTAGAAGATGACGGGGACAGCCGTAACATGGAATTGCCTTACAGCAAGGTGAATCATCTGAAGGTGACTACCCTTCAGCAGTATGCGTGGGAGAAGCTAGTTTTGTCGGGCGACTTTGGATTCCAGAATAATCACCGTGAAGAATGGAGTGTTTTCCATACCCATTACGGTTCGCAACCCGTACCGGAGAAAGACCCGGACAAGGAACTGGCTTTCAACTTGAATACTCTCAGTGCATCGGTAAAAGTCCGCTTTATCGGTTCTTCTTCGTGGGAACATGCATTGGGTTGGGACGGACAGCATCAACGGAACGATATTTCCGGTTATTCATTCTTATTGCCTGAATACTACCGTTCCACCACCGGATTGCTTTGGCTTACGACTTATAAGCCTAATAATGTTATCTCCGTCAGCGGAGGAATGCGGTATGACTATGGATATATTCATATATCTTCGCATGAAGACGCCTATCTTGCCGATTATCTCCGAAAACAGGGATATGATGAAGAACAGGTAGAACACTATAAGTGGAACAGCCATGCAGTGAAAAAGAAATTCGGTGATTATTCATTCTCTCTGGGATTGGTATGGACACCGTCCGAACGGCACATGGTAAAAGCAAACGTCGGTCGTAGCTTCCGTCTGCCCGGTGCGAACGAACTGGCGGCTAACGGTGTGCATCACGGGACCTTCCGGCATGAACAGGGAGATGCAAATCTGAAATCAGAACAGGATGGCAAATGGACGCTTCTTATAACTTACGGTATAACGGGTTTTCCATTTCCGTTTCTCCCTTCGTCAGTTGGTTTAGTAACTACATCTTTCTGCGTCCTACGGGCGAGTGGTCTGTCCTGCCGCATGCCGGACAGATTTATCGTTACACAGGAGCGAGGTGCTGTTTGCCGGAACGGAAGCAACGATAGACATTCACTTTCTGCGTAGTTTCAATTACCGTATTTCCGGTGAGTATGTTTATACCTACAACTGCGACGAGCATATCCCGTTAAGTTTTTCTCCTCCGTTTAGTATGCGGAACACGTTGACATGGCAGAGGAAACAGGTTATGCTTTATGCAGAGTGGCAGTCCATAGCCCGGCAAAATCGCGTAGATCGTAACGAAGACCGTACACCGGGTGCAAACCTGTTCCATTTAGGCGGTTCGTTGAATATTCCCATTCGGGGGAATCAGGCAATAGAAATAACCCTGACCGCCCGGAATATTTTCAATACCCGATATTACAATCATCTTAGTTTTTACAGGAAAGTAGAAATCCCCGAACCGGGACACAACTTCCAATTATTAATCAAAATTCCATTTAAAAAATTACTGTAATGAGAACTAAATTATATCTCCCGATAATCAGCCTTTTGGCAATGTCTGTTTTTGTATTTATCTCTTGTGACGATTCGGATAGTGATACCACTAAGCCGGTGATTGAACTGCACGAACCCGAAGAAGGGCAAGCGCTGAAAATAGGAAGTGAATACGGCGTGCATTTTGAAATGGATCTGTCGGACGAGTGATGTTGAAGTCGTATATGATTGAAATACACAGCAACTTCGATCACCATTCGCATGGAAAAAGCAGGGGGCCGGAGAAACCATCGATTTCAGCTTCAACAAGTCTTATGATATTTCCGGAAAGAAAACGGCACATATTCATCATCATGATATTATGATTCCGAAGGATGCAACTCCGGGAGATTATCATTTAATGGTTTATTGCACGGACGCTGCAGGAAACGAGACGTATGTTGCCCGTAATATCGAATTGAGTAACGATGTAGAAGAAGAATATCATCATCATGAATAGAATAAAGGTATTATAAGTAGGTGCATTGTAAAAAATGCGACCTTTGTAGGTACAAAATTGGAGAAAGAAATTTAAAGGTGTAATAGATATTACACCTTTATTGTTTTCAAAGCTTTACTTTTGTGAAAAATACTTTTCCCTATGATAAAGTTGCCAATTATAAATCGAATTTTTCCTTCGTACAAATCGAAGATAATAGCTGTCATTGTTACCGGCGTTATCGTGGGCGGAGGAGTTTTATTTATGTATATGCTTCGGGCACATACATATTTGGGAGATGATCCGGCAGCATGTGTGAATTGCCATATCATGTCTCCTTATTATGCAACCTGGTTTCATAGTTCGCATGCCCGGGATGCTACTTGTAATGACTGTCATGTTCCTCACGAAAACGCGGTAAAGAAGTGGACATTCAAGGGGATTGACGGAATGAAGCACGTAGCGGCGTTTCTCACGAAAAGTGAGCCGCAGGTGATACAGGCACACGAAGCCAGTTCGCAAGTGATTATGAATAACTGTATCCGTTGCCATACACAACTGAATACGGAGTTTGTGAAGACGGGAAAGATAGATTATATGCTGTCGCAAGTAGGAGAAGGAAAGGCTTGTTGGGATTGTCACCGCGATGTCCTCATGGCGGGAAGAACTCGCTGTCTACGGCTCCGGGAGCTATTGTACCGCTTCCCGAATCGCCCGTGCCGGAATGGCTCCAAAAAATGATAGATAATAAAGAATAAGCAAAATATAACTACGTAATAAAACAATAAAACCGATATAGAATGGAAAGGAAATTAAAATCATGGCAAGGATGGCTGTTGTTCGGAGGCTCAATGGTTGTTGTTTTTGTTTGGGACTATGCGTTTCTGCATTAATGGAGAGGCGGGCGGAAGTAACTAGTATCTTTAATAATCGCAAGACTGTCATCAAAGGGATTGAAGCACGCAACGAACTCTTTAAGAATGATTTCCCTCGTGAATATCAGACTTGGGTGGAAACTGCAAAAACAGATTTCCAAAGTGAGTTTAATGGAAATGTTGCTGTTGATGTACTGGAACAACGTCCTAATATGGTAATACTTTGGGCGGGATATGCTTTCTCGAAAGATTATTCCACTCGCGCGGACATATGCATGCTATCGAAGATATCACGGCTTCGCTTCGTACCGGAGCACCTGTGAATCCTACCGACGGTCCTCAACCGTCTACTTGCTGGACCTGCAAGAGCCGGATGTTCCCCGTATGATGGAAGCATTGGGCGTTGATTCTTTCTATAACAATAAGTGGGGTGCCATGGGTGCGGAAATTGTGAACCCGATCGGTTGTTCCGATTGCCACGATCCGGAAACGATGAATCTTCATATCAGCCGTCCGGCTTTGATTGAAGCGTTCCAACGTCAAGGCAAGGATATCACAAAGGTTACTCCACAGGAAATGCGTTCGCTCGTATGTGCGCAATGTCACGTAGAATATTACTTCAAGGGTGACGGCAAATACCTGACTTTCCCTTGGGATAAAGGCTTTACTGTGGAAGATATGGAAGCCTATTATGATGAAGCCGGTTTTATGATTATATTCATAAATTGAGCCGTACCCCGATCTTGAAAGCACAGCATCCGGATTACGAAATTGCTCAAATGGGTATTCACGGTCAGAGAGGTGTCTCTTGTGCCGATTGCCACATGCCTTATAAGAGTGAAGGCGGTGTGAAGTTCAGCGACCACCATATCCAGAGTCCGTTGGCAATGATTGACCGTACTTGTCAGGTCTGTCACCGTGAAAGCGAAGAAACATTGCGTAATAACGTTTATGAACGTCAACGCAAAGCGAATGAAATCCGTAACCGTTTGGAGCAGGAGTTGGCAAAAGCGCATATCGAAGCTAAATATGCCTGGGATAATGGGGCGACAGAAGAGCAAATGAAAAATGTGCTTGCTCTGATTCGTCAGGCGCAGTGGCGTTGGGATTTCGGAGTGGCTTCCCACGGAGGTGCTTTCATGCGCCGCAGGAAATTCAGAGAATCCTTTCTCATGGGCTCGATCGTGCTATGCAGGCCCGTTTAGCTGTATCTAAGGTGCTTGCGAAGAATGGATTTACCGGAGATGTGCCGATGCCTGATATTTCCACTAAAGGAAAGGCACAGCAATATATCGGTCTGGATATCGACGCGGAAAAAGCGGCCAAGGAGAGATTTCTGAAAACGACTGTTCCGGCTTGGTTGGAGAAAGCGAAATCAAATGGTCGTCTGGCACAAAAATAAGATAGTAGTATATGTGGAGCAAACCGTGGAGCTATAAAGAAGGTCTGATTATTGGTGCAGGATTATTGGTGATAGGTGCACTGCTGCAAATAACGGTAGGAGGTATCAATTGGAATCTGTTTGCCTGGCCGGTTAATTTAATAGTGTTATCAGTATATATCATTGTTCTGATAGCCATGCACCTTCTCCGTAAACGAGTCTATTTGTTTGGGTGGTTGAGCCATTATTCCGCAGCCGTTTCTTCCCTTGTCTGGGTGGTCGGTATGACGGTGGTAATGGGTCTTATCCGGCAGGCTCCTTCCGGTCATGCTTCGAATGACATACTGGGATTTTCACAGATGATTCATCCTGGTCTTCGTTCTGCTTTATTTATGGATGGCCACTGCATTGGGATTAACGATACTCCGTACCAGTTCCCTTTGAAGTTCGGCCGCCTTTCGTTTCTTCTCAATCATATCGGATTATTCATTGCATTGATTGCAGCTACTTTAGGGAATGCCGATATGCAGCGACTGAAAATGACTACCCGAATGGGAAACGCGGAATGGCGGGCTACCGATGATAAAGGACAACTGACAGAACTTCCGTTGGCTATCGAATTAAAAGATTTTACTATTGATGAATATCCGCCGAAACTGATGCTGATTGATAATGAAACCGGACGTGCACTTCCCGAAAAATCTCCTGTACATTTATTGCTTGAAGAAGAAGTATACGGTGGGACTTTGCAGGATTGGGAACTGACTATTCAACAATCCATTCCAATGGCGGCCTCCGTAGCTACCGAGGATACGCTGAAGTTTACGGATTTTCATTCTATGGGAGCAACTTACGCTGTACATTTGAAAGCTGTGAACCGAAAGAACCGGCAGACGAAGGAAGGCTGGGTGAGTTGTGGGAGTTTTCTTTTCCCTTATAAGGCATTGCGCCTTGATTCTCTGACTAGCCTCGTAATGCCGGAAAGAGAACCGCAACGCTTTGCTTCGAAAGTGAAAGTCTATACGCAGGAGGGAACAATTACGGAAGATACGATTGAAGTGAACCGTCCTATGGAGATAGAAGGCTGGAAAATCTATCAGCTTAGTTATGATGAGTCGAAAGGGGGTTGGAGTGATATTAGTATCTTCGAACTGGTTCGTGATCCGTGGTTGCCGGTAGTTTATACAGGGATAGTTATGATGATGCTCGGGGCCGTTTGTCTGTTTGTGAATGCACAAAAGAGAAAAGAGGAGGAAAAGGAATGAGTTGGGAATATTTTATATTGTTTGCGGTAGTCGCATTGGTTTGTTGGAGCTTGGGGGCTTTTGCTGCTTGGAAAGGAAAGAAAACGGTATGGGCATACGGATTTACTCTGTTGGGATTGGCTGTATTTTTCTGTTTTATCCTCGGCATGTGGGTTTCTTTGGAACGTCCTCCGATGCGGACAATGGGAGAGACACGTTTGTGGTATTCTTTCTTTCTGCCGTTGGCTGGATTGATAACGTATATACGTTGGAAGTATAAATGGATTCTTAGTTTCAGTTGCGTTCTGTCATTAGTCTTTATCTGTATCAATATCTTTAAGCCGGAGATTCACAACAAGACGTTAATGCCTGCTTTACAGAGTCCATGGTTTGCTCCTCATGTTATTGTGTATATGTTTGCTTATGCTATGTTGGGGCTGCGGTGGTAATGGCTATTTATCTGCTTTGGTTCAAGAAAGAAGAGATTGAACGGAAAGAAATGGATTTATGCGATAACCTTACTTATGTAGGTCTGGCTTTTATGACATTGGGTATGCTTACGGGAGCTATTTGGGCAAAGGAAGCTTGGGGACATTACTGGGCTTGGGATCCGAAGAAACATGGGCAGCGGCAACTTGGTTCTCTTATCTTACATATATACATTTCCGACTGGGTAAACCGTTGAAAGTGCGTCCGGCATTAGTTATTTTGTTAGTATCGTTTGTTTTATTACAGATGTGCTGGTATGGAATCAATTATCTTCCGTCGGCACAAGGTGTCAGTGTACACACTTATAATTTGAATTGAAATATCAAATCATTTAAATTGCAATATTGATGAAAACATTTTATTGGTCATTAGTGCTTATGATGCTATTGCCAAGCATGGCATACACACAAAACACGGAGAAGGAAAATGAGTTCTCGATGTCGATGCAAATCAGACCTCGGGCGGAGTATCGGAACGGAGCTTGGTTTCCTCGCAATGAAGGGGTGAAAGCCGCATCGTCTATCAACAATCGTGCCCGTTTGTCAATTGACTACAAGCGGTCGGACTTGGAAATCAAGATGTCGGCACAGCACGTCGGAGTTTGGGGACAAGATCCGCAGATCGACAAGAACGGGCGTTTTGTCCTGAACGAAGCATGGGCAAAACTTGATTTCGGACACGGCCTTTTTGCCCAGTTGGGGCGTCAGGCATTGGTTTATGACGATGAGCGTATTTTGGGCGGATTGGACTGGAATGTGGCGGGACGTTATCATGACGCATTGAAACTGGGATATGCGAATAAGAATAATGAGGTACACCTTATTCTTGCCTTCAACCAGAATGACGAGAAGAAGATAGGCGGTACTTATTATGCTTCCGGTGCACAGCCTTATAAGAATATGCAGACTGTATGGTACCACTATAAGGCGGATGCAATTCCGTTCGGCGCTTCTTTGCTGTTTATGAACCTGGGATTGGAAACCGGGGATGTGGCTACGCAGGATTCGCATACCCGTTATCTGCAAACAGTGGGAACGTATCTTACCTATAAGCCCGGTAGCTGGAATCTGGACGGTGCTTTCTACTATCAGACGGGCAAGAATAAGGATGCTGAGAAAGTGTCGGCATTAATGGGAAGCGTGCAGGTTGCCTATGCTTTTGACAAGACATGGGGAGTTGTAGCAAGTTTCGATTATCTGAGTGGCGATAAGGGAAACGGCGACAAGTTTAAAGCGTTCGACCCTCTCTACGGAACACACCATAAGTTCTACGGAAGTATGGATTATTTCTATGCGAATCTATTTGTGAACGGTTATGCACCGGGTTTAATGGACAGCCGTATCGGTGGTCGTTTCCGTGCGTCGGACAAAGTGGATATGGAGTTGAATTATCACTATTTCACTACTGCGGTTAAATTGCCGGACTTGAAGAAGTCCTTGGGTTCGGAAGTTGATTATCAAATCAATTTGTCGGTGATGAAAGACGTAAAACTCTCTGCCGGATATTCTTTCATGCGTGGCACAAAGACGATGGATGTAGTGAAAGGCGGCAATCATAAGAGTTGGCAAGACTGGGGGTGGGTATCGTTGAATATCAATCCGAAAGTGTTTTTCACAAAATGGTAATTAAATAGGGATGACATTCTGACAAGTGTGGCGCAGCATAAAACCGAAAGTTTAAGCTGCGCCACATTTTTATTATATGAATTTCTCTAAAGCTGCTTTGTTCAGGATTTCCACCCGTTTCCCTTCCATGGTGATAAGCTTCCTTGATAATCTTATTAATTTCTTTCGATAAGGCAGGGCGGGATACATTGAGGTATTCGGCAAGTTGGGATTGCGTATGTGTAATCTCTACTATCAGGGAATCTTTCTTCTTATGCTCGAACAGATAAACAATGAATCTTTCCCGAACAGTCTTGCGGGAGAGGGGTTTCAGCCGTGATACGGTACAAATGTTGCAATTACCGGCAATGCAGAGAAAGTTGTGTAACACTTGCGGGTCTTGGCTGATAACTTTAAACGTAGAATCTTTGGTTGCCATAAGTATCACACTGTCTTCAAGGGCGGTGAACGTGGCAGGCAGTGTATTGTTTGGATTAAAAAGATGTGGAGTGGCAAAAGTGCGTGGCGCAATGATATATTCAATCATCACTTCGTTTCCCAGTCCGTCGATAATATCCGTGCGTAATTTCCCTTCCAACAACACATACAGTTTGTTACAAGGCGTTCCTTGTGTGACGACTATCTCTTTTTTGTCTGCTGCGTAGATTACGAAATCCAGTTTTTCTAATAAAGATTCTTTTATATTCAAGGGCAAATCCCGGAAAAGAGGGATTTGAAACAGTTTTTCTTTATGTGTGTCGGTCAGTTGTATTTTTTTCATTGCATCATGTTGTTCGTATCGTGGACAAACTTACGGAAAATCTCTGGAATAAACGAATAAAAAGGGAGAAATGGCATTAAATGGTTAGGATACAAAATTGTCTTTGGAGAAAGAGATGACTATTGAAATTGTCTTCTGTATTTGGACGGAGACATTCCCAAGGTATTTGTGAAAACTCGGACGAAATGGGGCAAATCATTAAAACCGACCGTAAAACAAATTTCGGATACTTGCTTTTGTGAATGTTTAAGAAGTTCGCAGGCTGTATTTAAGCGATATTGGGTTACATACTGCGAGAAGGTCATTCCTTTGCAACGTTTGAAGTAGGAACAGAAAGCAGAGCGGTTCATACCTACTTCTGCGGCAATATCATCCAAAGATATGGTATGGATATAGTGGGCCATTACATAAACACAGATTTGCTGCATACGTCTCACGTCACGTTCAATACTCATGGGCTTTCCGGCAAAGGTATGGTCGGATGAAGTAAATATGGCAGGTAGCAGACGAAACATTTCGCATAGGCGTCCCAACTCGTCCATATCGTTCATTTGTGACAATATCCGACGAATGGTTTGTGAACTTCCAGTACCGAATTTCAGTGCGTTCGTCGGGAATGTAATGCCCGTCAGACGATTACGCAGTTCGGGAAATACTGCCATACACCGTTCTACAAGCGAATGACTGAAAGCTGCCATTAAATAACGGACACACCCGTCATCGTCTGCCGAATCCGGCGAATACTCCCAGCGGTGTAGCATGGACGGTGGTATTAATGCCACATCGCCTGCTGCGAAAGGTTGCAGTGTGTCACCTGCCATTCGTTTACCATATCCGTGGACAACATAATACAACTCCCATGCATCATGCCGGTGCAGTTTGGCTTCGATGCTTGTTGTCACTCGTTGGTCTATAAAGAAAAAAGAGTGATTCTCCACTTCGGGCAATTCATAAGGAATGGCGGTATCTTCCATAAAAGTAATGCTTAAAATGACTTATATGCAAATATACGACAAATATCTAAGATGATACCACAAATATATAACAAGAAAGCTGGGTAACTTTGCTGCCGGAAACAATAAGTATAACTATTAAAATGTATTGTTATGGATTTCTATCAAGTACTAGAGAAAAGAAGAACTATTCGCGACTTTTCCGATAAGAAGGTGACGGATGAAGTGTTGGAGAAGGTATTGTCGGCTGCATTCAAGGCTCCGACTAATGACCATTTGCGACAGTTTGAGTTTATTGTCGTGAGAGGGCAGGAAAACATTGCCCGACTCATATCGCCTGTGGCGGAAAACACCAAGAACATTCAGCAGACAGGGCTTGATGCTGCTGCCGACATGATGGATAAGGATGAACACGCCATGTTTGTCGATGCGTTGCCCAAACAACAACGTATGCTTATGCAAAGTAATTGTCTCGTACTTCCATTTTTTCGGCAAAAGGATTTTCCTCTGTGCCAACCTGCCGACCAAAGTTCACTTAACTATTTCGCTTCTGCATGGGCAGCCGTTGAGAATATCCTGTTAGCAGCAACGGCGGAAGGACTGGCGTGTGCATTCCGTATTCCTATTGGCAACGAACCGGAGTATGTGAAACATCTCGTCAATGCTCCTGACGGATATGAGTTTGCCTGTTTTCTCGCTATTGGCTATGCAGCGGAGAATGCACATATTTGTAAGCAGAAAGAAATCCGGGTAGGGGATAGGATTCACAGGAATGTCTGGTAATCTGTAATTAAGGTACATCTCTCTGTAATTTATATACATTCGCTATGTTATAAATTGCCTATTTTTGCAGAGTGAAAAGACTGAATCATTCTAAAAGATAAAACTAATAAAGTAAGTTATGGCTAAAAAAGTTCTGATAATTTCGTCCAGTCCGCGGAAAGGCGGCAATTCGGATTTGCTTTGTGATGAATTTATGAAAGGTGCTCTCGAAGCGGGCAATGAAGTGGAAAAGATTGTATTGAAAGACAAAACGGTTCATCCTTGTACGGGATGCAGTGTTTGCAGTATGTACGGAAAGCCTTGTCCGCAGAAGGATGATGCGGCGGAAATCGTGGAGAAGATGATTGCTGCCGATGTGATTGTAATGGCAACTCCTGTTTATTTCTATACGATGTGCGGACAGATGAAGATTATGATTGACCGTTGCTGCGCACGCTATACGGAGATAACGAACAAGGAGTTTTATTTCATTATTGCGGCGGCAGAGGATAATAAGGCAATGATGGAACGTACAATAGACGGTTTCCGTGGCTTCCTCGATTGTCTGGAAGGGCCACAGGAAAAAGGAACGGTCTATGGAATCGGCGCCTGGAAGGTAGGGGAGATTAAAGATACTCCATACATGCAGGAAGCCTACAACATGGGAAAAATGGTATAACTGTCACTGGCTTATTATAGTGACGCTATAACAACAAGATAGTGACGCTATGACGACCGGATAGTGACGCTATCTTATGTGACCTTTTGAAGCATAAAAATGATATTTCAATCGAATAGATTGAAAAGTCAAGAATTTTAATTGACTGGATTGCTTGTTCTGCCACAGAATTATTATAATTTTGTGGCAGAACTTTTTATTTTGTATGATTCGTTTAATAACTAAGCATCATGGGCTATACAATAACGACTCTTGTAGAGAATTGTGTCTATGGACGTAAATTGCAGGCAGAGCACGGTCTTTCTCTCTATATTGAGACATCGGGACATAGATTACTCTTTGATACGGGAGCGTCCGATTTGTTTATCCGTAACGCCCGCCTGCTGCATATTGACTTGCAGAAAGTCGATTATCTGATATTATCCCACGGGCACAGTGACCACACGGGAGGTCTGCGTCATTTCTTGGAGCTGAACAAACAAGCAACAGTTGTCTGCAAACGCGAAGCCTTCTCTCCAAAATTTAAGGATGAACGCGAAAATGGAATGAAGCATACGCAGACTTTCGACCTTTCCCGTTTCCGTTTTATCGAAGAACAGACCGAACTGCTTCCCAGCGTATTTCTCTTTCCCTCTATTGATATTATCGACCGTGAGGATACCCATTTCGAACGCTTTCGGGTTCAGAAAGAAGAGGGTTGCCATATACCGGATACTTTTCAGGATGATTGGCGGTAGTGTTGGTAGAGCCGGACGGTTTTTCTGTATTGAGCGCCTGTTCTCATCGGGGAATTACAAATATCCTGCGAACAGTCCGTGCGGCATTTCCCGAATCTCCTTGTAACTTACTGTTAGGCGGTTTTCATATTCATAACGCAGAAGAACGGAAATATCAGATCATTGCAGATTATCTGAAAGAATATCTGCCGCGTCAGATTGGTGTCTGCCATTGTACAGGAGTAGATAAATATGCTTTCTTCTACAAAGACTTTGGTGACAGGGTATTCTATAATTACACGGGAAAACTAATTCAAACTGATTTGTTGAAATAAAATATATATAATAATTTGATATGAAGAAACTAATAACTTCTTTAGCACTGGCATTGACCGCATTGTCCGGCTATGCCATTACTCCTTTGTGGATGCGTGACGCACGTATTTCACCGAATGGAACGGAGATTGTCTTTTGTTATAAAGGCGATATTTACAAAGTCCCCGCACAGGGTGGGACAGCCGTTCAGTTGACAACACAAGCATCTTATGAAGCTAACCCCGTTTGGTCGCCCGACGGAAAACAAATTGCATTTGCCAGCGACCGGAATGGGAATTTCGACCTCTTTATCATGCCTGCTGACGGCGGAACCGCCCAAAGGCTGACTTATCATTCCGCTTCGGAGATTCCTTCGGCTTTTACTCCGGACGGAAAGTTTGTACTTTTCTCCGCATCTATTCAAGACCCCGCAGGCAGCGCTTTGTTTCCTACCGGAGCAATGACGGAATTGTATAAAGTACCTGCTGGCGGAGGACGTACCGAGCAAGTACTCGCTACTCCTGCCGAATGGGTTTGCTTTGATAAATCGGGGAAAAACTTTCTTTATCAAGACCGTAAAGGCTTCGAAGATGAATGGAGAAAACACCATACTTCTTCTATAACCAGAGATATTTGGCTGTATAACACGCAATCGGGAAAACATATCAATCTAACGAACCGGGAAGGGGAAGACCGCAATCCGGTGTATGCGCCCGACGGCAATTCTGTCTATTTTCTTAGCGAGCGCAACGGCGGCTCATTCAATGTTTATAACTTTTCACTGAATACTTCGCAAACGTCGAATGTGCCTCAAGAGGTAAAAGCGATAACTACATTCCGTACGCATCCGGTACGTTTCTTGTCAATCAGTGATAAAGGTACATTGTGTTATACCTATGACGGAGAACTTTATACACAGGAAGCCAATGCCCGTCCGAAGAAAGTAAGCGTCGAACTTGTCCGGGATGATGAAAAGGAGATTGCTTCCCTCAAATTTTCTCAGGGCGCTACTTCCGCTTCCGTATCTCCGGACGGCAAACAGGTTGCTTTCATTGTGCGTGGTGATGTCTTTGTCACTTCGACGGATTACACTACAACAAAGCAAATCACGAATACTCCGGGAAAAGAAGCCGCTGTGTCCTTTGCCCCGGATAACCGGACGCTGGTCTATGCCAGTGAAAGGACGGGTAACTGGCAACTTTACACCGCCAAAATAGCCCGTAAGGAAGAAGCCAATTTCCCTAATGCAACTCTTATCGAGGAAGAAGTCTTGCTTCCTTCAAAAACAGTGGAACGTGCTTATCCGCAATATTCTCCGGACGGTAAGGAGCTGGCTTTTATCGAAGACCGTAACCGCTTAATGGTACTTGACTTAAAGACGAAGAAAGTTCGTCAAGTGACGGACGGTTCTACATGGTATAATACCGGAGGCGGATTCGACTATGAATGGTCGCCGGACGGCAAATGGTTTACTCTTGAATTTATTGGCAATCGCCATGATCCTTATTCGGATATAGGTATTGTCAGCGCACAAGGCGGTACTATTACCAACTTGACTAACAGCGGATATATTAGCGGTTCTCCGCGTTGGGTACTGGACGGAAACGCTATTCTTTTCCAAACTGAACGTTACGGTATGCGTGCGCATGCTTCTTGGGGTTCACAACAGGATGTGATGCTGGTATTCTTGAATCAGGATGCTTATGACCGCTATCGCTTAAGCAAGGAAGACTTCGAACTGCTTAAAGAATTAGAAAAGGAACAGAAGAAAGCGAAAGACGGTGACAAGAAGAAAGATGTAAATAAGTCCAAAAAGGATGAAGCTGACGAGGACAAGTCATCCGAAGATAAAGCAGACAAGAAAGATATAGTAGTAGAGCTTAACGGCATTGAAGACCGTATCGTCCGTCTGACTCCCAACTCTTCCGATTTAGGCAGTGCCATACTCTCAAAAGACGGAGAGAATCTTTATTACTTCTCAGCTTTCGAAGGCGGCTATGACCTTTGGAAAATGAATCTTCGTGAAAAAGACACAAAACGTTGCACAAACTCAATACCGGTTGGGCATCATTGATGTTGGATAAGAAAGGGGACATTTTCTTGTTGGGAAGCCGGATGATGCAGAAAATGGATGCGAAGTCGGATGCATTGAAATCAATCAGTTATCAGGCTGAAATGAAAATGGACTTGGCTGCCGAGCGTGAAGCAATGTTCGACCATGTGTACAAGCAACATCAAAAACGCTTCTACAATCTTACTATGCATGGGGTCGATTGGGATGCCATGACGGCTGCTTACCGCAAGTTCCTGCCTCATATTGATAACAACTACGACTTCGCGGAATTACTGAGCGAATGGTTGGGCGAACTGAATGTCTCGCATACGGGAGGACGTTATTCTCCAAGAGGCGGGGGAGATGTGACCTCTAATCTGGGCTTGTTGTTCGATTGGAATTACCAGGAAAAAGGAATGAAAATCGCTGAGGTAATCGAGAAAGGCCCGTTCGACCATTCCCGTACAAAAGTAAAAGCAGGCTGCATTATTGAAAAGATTAACGGTGAGGAACTGGCTCCGGATAAGGATATTACTGCTTTACTGAATAATAAAGCCGGAAAGAAAACCCTGGTTTCGTTGTATAATCCGCAGAATAAGGAGCGTTGGGAAGAAGTGGTAATGCCTATCACTAGCGGAAGACTCAACGGTTTGTTATACAAACGTTGGGTAAAACAACGTGCTGCCGATGTTGAGAAATGGTCGAACGGCCGGTTGGGGTATGTACATATCCAGTCCATGGGCGACGGAAGTTTCCGTACTGTTTACTCGGATATTTTGGGTAAATATAACAACTGTGACGGAATTGTGATTGATACCCGTTTCAATGGCGGCGGTCGTCTGCACGAAGATATCGAGATACTTTTCAGCGGTCAGAAATACTTTACGCAGGTAGTACGCGGACGCGAAGCCTGTGATATGCCGAGCCGTCGCTGGAATAAACCTTCTATCATGTTGCAGTGTGAAGCTAACTATTCCAATGCGCACGGTACGCCTTGGGTGTACAAACACCAGAAGATAGGCAAACTGGTCGGTATGCCTGTGCCGGGAACAATGACAAGCGTATCTTGGGAAACATTGCAAGACCCTTCACTGGTATTCGGTATTCCTATAATCGGTTATCGTCTGCCGGATGGAAGTTATCTGGAAAATAGCCAGTTAGAGCCTGATATTAAGGTTGCCAATAGCCCTGAAACGGTAGTGAAAGGGGAAGATATGCAACTGAAAACGGCTGTTGACGAATTGCTTAAAGAGATAGACAGTCAGAATAGATAGTAAATAGAAGTAGGTTGATGCATATCCCCCGTTACGGAAGTGCATCAACCCACATGAATATATAATGAACTGGTTAGGACTTCTTTAGCCGATAATCTTTCTGATATCTTCTACAATCAGTTCATCTGTCAGATGATTGGCACGAAGTAACTCTTGTATGTCGTACCGGTCTACGAATTCTTTCTTCGCTCCATAATTAAGGACTTTCATATCACTGGCACCGTAATAACGGGCAATCTTTTCACCGAAACCACCGTCCAACACACCGTCTTCCAATGTAATCACTAGTTGGTGGTCGGCTTTCAGTTCTTCCATTAGCTCATTGTCAATGCCGGTGATATATCGGGGATTGATAAGCGTTGCATCAATACCTGCCTTTTCTTTCAGCAATGACAGCACCGACTGTCCTAATCCGAAGAACGAACCTAACGCAAGGATAGCTACTTTCGAACCGCGATGAGCGACTTTATAACGATTGAGAACGCTGTAATCGGATTCCACAGACTCGCCACAGCTAATCACATCTGTTGCGGGCACACGGATAGCCACCGGGTGTTCATTCTGACGGATACTCCATTCCAGCATGGCAAGATATTCCTCTTTGCTGTTGGTGCCAAATAGACCATATTCGGAATATTACTGATAAGCGGAATATCGAAGAAACAGAGATGAGTTACATCATTCATACCGGATAATGTTCCCCAAAATACCAAGAGGACTGCCGGATTATTATTGATGCAGAGGTCTTGCGATAGCTGGTCGTAAGATCGTTGGATAAATGTGCTATATACCCCATAAACAGGCTTTCCCCCATTAGCGGCAATACCGGAAGCAAGTGCCACTGCATGTTCTTCGGCAATACCGACATCAACAAACTGCTTGCCGGCTTCCTGACGACGGTCGGGAGTAAACCCGAGAACGGCAGGAGTACCCGAAGTAATTGTTACCACCCGCTTGTCTTCTTTCATTTTTTTCAGCAGATATTGAGCGGTTACTTCGCTATAATCTTCCGCAGTTTCGCCAAACTTGGATTCTCCGGTTTCTATATTGAACGGAGTACGCCAATGGTAAGTCTCTTTGTCCAGTTCTGCGCGTTCATACCCTTTGCCTTTCAGGGTATTAATATGTACTACTATCGGATGCTGAATATCTTTCACTTTAGAGAAAGCCTCAACCAATGCTTCCACATTATTGCCGTCGTTCACGTACATATAATCCAATCCCATAGCCTTGAAGAAATTACATTCGCACTGACCGTTGCTGTCACGCAAATCTTTCAGGTTCTTGTAAAGACCACCGTGATTCTCGGCAATAGACATTTGATTGTCGTTGACAATAATAATCATGTTTGTACCAAGCTCCGCCACATAGTCCAATCCTTCGAATGCTTCGCCGCCACTTAAAGATCCGTCGCCTATCACGCTATGATATTCTCATTACCGCCGGTCAGGTCGCGTCCTTTCGCCAATCCGCTAGCCAGGCTGACGGAAGTGGAAGTGTGACCGATAACAAAAAAATCATGCTTACTTTCATGTGGCTCGGAATAACCGGATACGTTGTCATACTCTGCCGGATAGAGGAAAGCATCTTTCCGTCCGGTCAGCATCTTATGCACATAACTCTGATGCGATACATCAAAAACAATCTTATCTTCCGGTGAATTGAATACATAATGTAAAGCGATAGTCGCTTCCACCATTCCAAAATTAGGTCCGAAATGCCCGCCGTGTTCACTCAACTTTTGCAGGAGTGATGCACGGATTTCATTACTTAAATCGTTGAGTTCTTGAAACGATAACTTCTTTACGTCTGCAGGAGAGTAATATTTTCTAAATACATATCAATTTGTTTTTTTACGTTTATACCTATTATCTTTATCACACTGCAAAGATACTGCTGATTTTAGATTCGGTTTGTATATAGATTACGGATTATTTTACCTATATTACCGACCTTGGAAAATGTGACTGATGATAAACCTAAAAATAGTAGATAATATATATATTGGTTTTTAGTTTCGACTTTTCTTATTTTGTTTAATGATTCTTTAGTTACTTCTCCTAATAAACTTGGCGTTCGCAAAAGCAGGAAGTTTGACTTTGGCTTCTCTGGTTTTGATACTTACTTCATTCCTTAAATAGGTTAGAATAGATATTATAGCAGATTGATAAAAAACAGAATCTGTAATTCGGGTAATAATGTCAGTAATTCATCTACATACAGTCTCTTTATTTCACCCTATTTTTGCAACGTAGAAAATAGATAATCAATTATTTAATTATTAAAACGCAAGAGATATGAAACGGATTTTATTATTAACAGCTGTATTTATTATGATGCTCGGAACTAATTTTTCTTCTGCACAGACAGATGCAGATAACTTTTATAAAGTGATTTGGTAAGTGTGAAGAAGTTTCTTTTTCCAACCAGTATAAAATGAAGGTAGCCGGAAATCTGTTTCTGCCTAAGAACATGAAAGAAGGAGACAGATACCCTGCAATCATTGTCGGACACCCTATGGGAGCAGTCAAGGAACAGAGTGCGAACCTTTACGCAACTAAAATGGCGGAGCGGGGTTTTGTCACACTCTCCATAGACCTTTCTTTTTGGGGTGGGAGCGAAGGTGAGCCGCGTAATGCCGTTCTGCCGGAAGTTTATGCGGAAGACTTTAGCGCTGCGGTAGATTTTCTCGGTACACGTCCGTTTGTCGACCGGAATCTAATTGGTGTAATCGGTATTTGCGGCAGTGGAAGTTTCGCTATCAGTGCGGCAAAAATAGATCCTCGTCTCAAAGCCATTGTAACAATCAGCATGTATAATATGGGTACTGCCAGTCGTAATGGATTGAAACATGCATTGACCCTGGAGCAGAGAAAACAAATTATGGCGGAAGCGGCAGAGCAGCGTTATGTTGAATTCCTAGGTGGAGAAACAAAATACACAGGTGGTACAGTGCATGAACTGACAGAAAAATCCGGCCCGATAGAACGTGAATTTTATGAATTCTACCGTACACAAAGAGGAGAATTCACACCAGAAGGAGCAACTCCTTTGACAACAACTCATCCAACCCTTTCAAGTAATGTGAAATTTATGAATTTCTATCCTTTCGCAGATATTGAAACGATTTCACCCCGTCCCATGCTTTTCATTACCGGAGAAAATGCCCATTCGCGTGAATTCAGCGAGGATGCCTATCGACTGGCTGCCGAGCCTAAAGAACTGTATATAGTGCCCGGTGCAGGACACGTAGACCTTTACGACCGTGTAAGCCTTATACCATTCAGCAAACTGGAATCTTTCTTCAAGGAGTATCTGAAGAAATAAGTAGTTTTCTTGTGATAACAGGAAATGTAAATGTGACTTTTGAAATAACAGACTAAAAAATAAACTAATGGAACAAATAAGAAATCAAGAATACGGAGGCGAACGTCCTCTGTTCGCAACCCACGACCTTCAACTGGAAGATGTGACGATTCGCGCCGGTGAATCCGCACTGAAAGAATGTAGTAACATCATAGCAATTAACTGTCGCTTTGAAGGAAAATATCCCTTTTGGCATACCAACGGATTTGTAGTGAAGAACTGTCTCTTTACAGAAGGCGCCCGTGCCGCGCTATGGTACTCCCAAAGTCTGCAAATGGCAGATACCTTGGTAGAAGCCCCGAAGATGTTTCGTGAAATGGACGGGATAAAACTCGAAAATGTACAGTTGCCCAACGCTTTGGAAACATTCTGGTATTGCCGTAATATAGATTTGAAGAACGTGCAGATAGACAAAGCTGATTATCTTTTTATACATAGCGAGAATATCAAGATACAGCACTACGCTCAAAATGGAAACTATTCATTCCAGTACTGTAAGAACGTGGAAATCCGTAATGCGGTTATCAACTCCAAAGATGCATTCTGGAATACGGAGAATGTAACTGTCTATGATTCCGAACTGAACGGAGAATATCTGGGCTGGCATTCTAAAAACTTGCGTCTGGTAAATTGCAGGATTTCGGGCACACAGCCACTTTGCTATGCACATGATCTGGTCATGGAAAATTGTACAATGGCGGAGGACGCTGACCTCGCTTTTGAACACAGCAGTGTGAAAGCAACGATTAAAAGCCCGATTCACAGCGTGAAGAATCCCGCACGGGGAGCATTATTGCCGAAAGTTTCGGGACAATCATCCTGGACGAGAATCTCAAAGCACCGGGAAATTGTGAATTGAAACTTTGGGACGAACTGACTTGTTTTGATTGAAATATGAAGTACGACTTCGATGAAATAATTCCACGCCGAGGTACGAATTCCTATAAATGGGATTCTGCCAGAGATGCAGATATATTGCCGATGTGGGTAGCCGATATGGATTTCCGTACGGCTCCCCCTGTTGTGGAAGCGTTGAGGAAACGGGTGGAGCATGGTATCTTCGGATATGTCCGTGTACCGGATGCATACTACGCGGCGGTGACAAACTGGTTTGCAAGGCGACATGACTGGCAGATAGAAAAAGAATGGATTATTTATACCACGGGAGTAGTACCGGCATTGTCTGCTGTCATTAAGCACTGACAGTCCCCGGAGATAAAGTAATGGTACAGACACCCGTATATAACTGCTTTTTTTCCTCTATCCGCAATAACGGATGCGGGATGATTGCCAATCCGCTGATTTATAGAAATGGAACCTATCAGATAGATTTTGCGGATTTGGAACAAAAAGCTGCCGACCCAAATGTAAAGGTTCTATTGTTATGCAACCCGCATAATCCTGCCGGAAGGGTATGGACAAAACAGGAACTTACCCGCATCGGTGACATCTGTATCCGAAACAATGTGTGGGTAGTAGCAGACGAAATCCATTGCGAACTTGTCTTTCCGGGACACACCTATATTCCTTTTGCTTCTATCTCACAAGAATTCCTGATGCACTCCGTCACTTGTACCTCGCCCAGCAAAGCCTTTAACCTGGCAGGGCTTCAGATTGCTAATATCATTTCTGCCGATACGGATATACGAACGAAAATAGATAAAGCAATCAATGTCAATGAAATTTGTGATGTGAACCCGTTCGGGGTGGAAGCGTTAATGGCAGCCTATAACGACAGTGAGGAATGGTTGGAAGAGCTGAAACAATACCTGTTCGCCAATTACAATTATTTGAGGGCATACTTCGCTGAATATCTTTCTGAATTTCCAGTGTCGATGTTGGAAGGCACTTATCTGGTTTGGGTGGACTGTTCAGTGCTGAATCAGTCATCGGATGAGATAGTGAAAACCTTGTTGGAGAAAGAAAAACTTTGGGTAAACGAGGGCAGCTTGTACGGAGAGGCTGGTGAAGGATTTATCCGTATTAATATCGCCTGTCCGCGACAGCAGTTGATAGAAGGATTAAACAGATTGAGGCGGGCTTTGAAATAATAAAATAATTGTCAATTTATTGAGAGTTCCTCCTTCTCACTCCCTGTAAATACGAATAAAAAGAAGTAATATGGAAAGTCAGAATCGCTCAAACAGGTAAGACGGGAAATCTGTAATAATGGTACTAACTTCTGTAATTTGTATCAGTCTTGTAAGGCTATAACTTCGTATTTTTGTGTTATTAATTTTAAAACAATTAGACTATGAACATGAAGAAATTAATTGTTACTTTAGTAGTTGCATTAATAACGTTTTTCGGATATAATTCATTAAATGCACAGAATATGAAAAAAGAAGAAGTACCTCAAAACATCAGCGCATTTCCGATAGGAGAGGAGAATGTAGGATTCAAACAATATTTCACAGGAGAATCCTGGCTGGCGCGGTTGACTAATAACAAAGACTTTGAATGTCCCCATGTCCAACGTTACTTTTTGAACCCGGTTGCCGCAATAACTGGCACAGCCATACGGGCGGACAAATCCTGATTGCCGTCGGCGGTGTGGGATATTATCAGGAACGTGGTAAGCGTCACGCCGCTTGCTTCCCGGTGATGTGGTTGAAATTGCTCCAAACATCGAACATTGGCACGGTGCCGCTCCCGATAGCTGGTTCTCGCATCTGGCTATCGAATGTAATTCGCAGAGCAACAAGAATACATGGCTGGAACGTGTGAGCGACCAACAATATGCCGAAGCTACAAAAGACAACGTGGCAACCGGACTAAAAGCTACCGACCCCGAATTGGACGGAATATTTAGTAATTTTACAAAAGAAGTGCAGGAATATGGTGACTTGGATACTAAAACCCGCCTTATGGTAACCTTGGCATCCAATATAGCTTCGCAGGCACAGGCTGAATACCGTATCACACTCGAAAGCGCCCTTAATGAAGGCATTACCCCGACAGAAGTGAAGGAAATCCTTTATCAGGCAGTAGCTTATGCAGGCATGGCTAAGGTGAGAGATTTTATCGGTCTTACTAATGGTATATTGCTTGCTCGTGGCGTACGCCTTCCTTTAGAGGGACAATCGGTTGTGTCATCCGAAACCCGTTTCGACAAAGGACTGGAGTTGCAGAAATCCATTTTCGGTGAACGGATAGAACAGATGCATAAAAGTGCTCCCGAGAATCAGAAGCATATCCAGCGTTATCTCTCCGCCAACTGTTTCGGAGACTACCAGACACGTAACGGACTGGATGTGAAGGCACGTGAATTGGTTACGTTCTCTATTCTTGTTTCCTTAGGCGGTTGTGAGTCACAAGTAAAAGGGCACATACAAGGAAATGTCAACATAGGAAATAATAAAGATACGTTGCTGGCTGTCGTCACACAACTATTGCCCTACATCGGTTATCCGCGTACACTCAATGCCATAGCCTGTCTGAATGAAGTGATTCCGGAAAAGTAAAAAAAGAGCATCCTTGATAACAAGTGATTAAAACTTATCCGGGACTTGACAAACGCTTTTTTATTTCGTATATTTGTAGTCAGGAAAAGAATGAAATCAATGAATTATGGATGAAAGAATAACTGAAATATGAGTATAGAATGGATAGAAAATAGTATAATATTACAACGAACTTAGCTCATTCCCTTAGCTTATACTAAAGGATAGAACGGCAGATATACCCCAAAGGTTGCAAACTTTACAGAGTTTGCAGCCTTTTTTGTTGCATATTATTGATGCTAAATTCGCAAATCCGGATTTTAAAGTTTATAATAAACGGAGGGGACGTTTATAATAAACGGTCGCAGTATTTATTAATAACTCAATCAACGTTCAAGTAGTAAGTTGTTGCCTTTTTTGTATTACCTTTTTCTTAAGGGTGGGAACTTTATCATTTGTGGTGATAATAATTGACATTATAGTCAGACGATTAAATCTTACAAATGGACTTTGAATGCATATTTCCCACTTTTTGGCAGGAGTCCCCAAATATTAAATAGTTGTTAATTGGAGTCTCATTCTGTGAACTAATCTTTTATATGATATGTTGTTTACTGTGAATAACGAATTTGATTATAAACTAAAGAATTAGACATGGAACACATAAAACATTTCTAATGATTTAGCAAGCAAAACATCACAGTTTAAAAACATTTGATTATGAAAAAATCTATTATTTTATTAGCTTTTGTATTGGGTGCATTTACAGCAAACGCCCAATCAGTAGTAGAAGGTACAAAGTTCACAGACAACTGGTCTGTTGAAGTAAATGCGGGAGCAATCACTCCTCTTACTCATAGCGCTTTCTTTAAGAGTATGCGTCCCGGTTTGGAGTAGGGTTCTCAAAACAATTGACTCCTATCTTTGGTTTGGGATTCCAGGGAATGGGATATATCAACACCACTCCGAGTAAAACGGCCTTCGATGCTTCGGATGTCAGTTTATTGGGTAAAGTCAATTTGATGAACCTGTTTGCAAGTTATCAAGGCGAGCCTCGTTTGTTTGAAGTAGAAGCAGTAGCCGGAATGGGCTGGTTGCATTATTATGTAAATGGTGACGGAGATCAGAACTCATGGTCTACCCGTTTCGGATTGAACTTCAATTTCAATCTTGGTGAAACGAAAGCATGGACATTGGGAATCAAACCTGCTATCGTATATGATATGCAAGGTAGCTTTCCCGAAACAAAGAGCCGTTTCAATGCGAATAATGCAGCGTTTGAACTGACTGCAGGATTGACTTATCACTTCAAGACAAGTACCGGAAACCATTATTTCACCAAAGTAAAAGTCTACAACCAGGCGGAAATCGACGGGCTGAATTCTTCAATCAATGCTCTTCGTTCTGAAGTGAACAATAAGGACGGTGAGTTGAACACTGCCAACCGGCAAATCAACGGCTTGCAGAAAGACTTGGAAGAATGTCGTACAAAGGTAGTTCCTGTTGAAACAGTAGTCAAGACCGCTCGCGTTCCGGAATCTATCATTACTTTCAGACAAGGTCGTTCATCAGTAGACGCGTCACAGTTGCCGAATGTGGAACGTGTAGCTTCCTACATGAAGAAATATCCTGATTCAAAAGTGATTATCAAAGGATACGCTTCTCCGGAAGGAAGTGTGGAAGTCAATGCTAGAATAGCTGCCGCACGTGCGGAAGCTGTCAAGACTATCCTGGTCAATAAATACAAGATTAACGCTTCCCGTATCACTGCCGAAGGTCAGGGCGTAGGTGACATGTTTACCGAACCGGATTGGAACCGCGTAAGTATATGTACTATTGAAGATTAATACAGAAGTATAGAAACTGAATAGTAAGGGCTGCTCCGGAAAACGGGGGCAGCCCTTCTTGTTTGTATCTTCTAGTTTTGAAAGTTTAGTGTACGATTGCTTTGTACGTGGCGAAAATAATTATTTTTGCAGACGTCGTTCATGCGTTCTTGCGCTTTGAATGGGCAAATATCAACCATTAAAAAAAGTATTATGAAAAGAGTATTCGTATTTCAAGACTTTAAGTCACAGAAATTCTGGAGTATAGATGTAGTTGGAACAGACGTAACCGTTAACTATGGCAAATTGGGAACAGACGGTCAGACACAAGTCAAAAACTACTCGACTGCTGAAGAAGCCGAAAAAGCTGCCAATAAACTTATTGCGGAGAAAACAAAGAAAGGCTATGTGGAAACAGCAGAGGAAACGGCACGCGAGATGAAAGTGGAAGCCAAGAAATACACTTTGAGTTATGATGAATACGAAAACGATGTCCGGCTATTGGATAAGATTCTGAAAGACAAGCATCTGCCCGAATATAACAAATCACTATCGGTTGTTGGGACTATGAAGGTGAAGATTGCTCCGATTTACTGAAAGGAATACTCGAAAATAAAGATAAATTTGCACACATTGAAGGCTTGTTTTGGGGAGATATCGATCAGGAAGAACAGGAGATCTCCTGGATTGAACAGCAGACCTCAGCCCGTTGCTCAACGCTATGCCCAAATTGAAAGACTTGAAAATAAAAGGTACGAATTGCCTGCGCCTGGGGCAAACCTCACGTCCGGAATTGCGTTCACTGGAGATTATCAGTGGCGGTCTTCCTACGGAAGTCGTAGAGGATATTCTGGCGTCCGATTTTCCGAATCTGGAAAAACTGGTTCTGTATGTCGGCGTGGAAGACTACGGCTTTGAAGCTGATATTGAGATATTCCGTCCGCTTTTCTCTAAGACGCGTTTCCCGAAATTGACTTATCTTGGCATCGTGAACTCGGAAGAACAGGATGAGATTGTAAAAATGTTCCTGGAGTCGGATATCCTTCCTCAATTGGAGACAATGGATATTTCGGCAGGTGTCCTCAAAGATGAAGGTGCCCAACTTTTGCTGGACAATATGGACAAGATTGCCCATTTGAAGTTTATTAATATGCGCTACAATTATTTGAGCAAGGGTATGAAGAAGAAGTTGCAGGAACTTCCGATGAAGATTGACATTGCAGAATCGGAAGAAGCTGATGAGGACGACGGTGAAATGTGGTATTACCCGATGATTACGGAGTAGGGGAAATGCAGATAATCGTTGTCAGCAACTCTCCGTCCAAACGCATCGAATACTTTGTTGAAGCCGGCAGGAGCTTGCAGACGGGAGTCCGCTTTATGACTTACGAAGAATTGTTCAATTGCCTGCCATCATTGCGGCAGGCAGTTGTTAAACTGGAACCGTGGGTAAGCTGCGAAACGGATTTTCTGAAATATACCCTGTTTAATGACGAATACAAAACGATATTACAGCGGTTGGACGAGACGGCACTGCCTGACGATGTGCATTTCTTGAATCCGCCTCATGCATTATTGCAGGCTCTTGATAAAAAGGAAGCCAAACGGATTTTATCAGCCAATGATCTGAATGTAACTCCGATGTTGGATACTCCACATTCTTTCGATGAACTGGCGCAAGCTCTTTCCGGTTGTAGCAGGGGGTGTTTTCTGAAACCACGTTATGGTTCGGGAGCAGGTGGCATTATGGCAATCCGCTATCAGCCGCGTCAGAAGAAATGGGTGGTTTATACTACCTTGCAGAAAGTGGACAGAGTCATTCATAATACAAAACGTATTCATCGTCTGACTAAGGAGCAAGATATTCTTCCATTGGCGGAAGCGGTCATGCATACCGGGGCTATTTTGGAAGAATGGATACCTAAGGAGCAGTTGCAGGGAGAGAATTATGACCTCGGGTAGTATCTGGAGAGGAAGAGATTGACTATGTGGTAGTCAGATGTAGCAAGGGGGGTATAACCAATCTGCACCTGAACAACAACGCACGCCTGTGGAGCGAACTTCCCTTGTCAGAAGATGTCCGTCAACGGATTTACCTCTTATGCAGGAAAGCCGTCCGCACACTGGGTTTGCGATATGGCGGAGTAGATGTACTGATAGAAAGAGGAACGGATACTCCTTATATTATTGAGGTCAACGGACAAGGCGACCACATTTACCAGGATATGTACGCTCACAATTCTATTTATACCCGACAGATAAGAACAATAAAAAAGAAATATGACCATGCAGATAGATGAACTGCCCGCTGGAGAACAAAACCAGTGTCCTGATATGGATATGAACCGGGTGGTAGGGACACATGATATACTTATGCTTGCTTCGATACGTTGCGCTACGATGTGAGTAAAGCGGAAGAAGCTGCCGGAGGGACACCGGTTCTGAACAGTCACGGTGGTTTGTGGGAGAAAAGGCATGCGCCGGGAAATTTTACTTATCCCTCTCATTTTGCTATTTTTGCAGGCTTTCTTCCTTCGCCGGCAGAGCCTCATTCCTTGCGTAGCCGTAAATGGCTGTTTTTCCCCGTGCAGGCAGGGACGGGGCGTATCCCGCCCAAAGGCAGTTATCCCTTTACGGAAGCTACTTTCGTGCAGAGCCTTGCCAATAAGGGATATGAGACAATCTGCATAGGCGGCGTGAATTTCTTCAGCAAACGCAATGAACTGGGACGTGTGTTTCCCAGTTATTTTACGAAAAGCTACTGGTTGCCGACCTTTGGCTGTACGGCTCCTGACAGTACGGAGAAGCAGATTGATTTTGCCTTGAAGAAACTGGAGAATTACTCTGCGGACAAACGTATATTCATGTATATCAACTTTTCCGCTATCCATTACCCGAACTGTCACTATGTGAAAGGTAAAACGAAAGACGATAAGGAATCACACGCGGCGGCATTGAGATATATCGACAGTCAGTTGCCCCGTTTGTTTGAAGTTTTTCAGAAGCGTGCCGACACACTGGTGATTGCCCTTTCCGACCACGGCACCTGCTATGGTGAAGACGGCTACGAATATCACTGCATATCCCACGAAACAGTCTACACGGTTCCTTACAAACACTTTATCCTGACGAAACAATGAATCAACCTCTATCCCGATATGTAGACTATATGTATAGTTATCCGCATAAAACGGCGTACCGTCCTTTTCCTGCTCCGGTTTCGTTGCTCCCATATTTGGAGCAACTGCAAGGCAGAAAGGCGTCACTCTACTTTCATATCCCTTTTTGTAGCCATAAATGCGGATACTGCAACTTATTCTCTTTGCAAACGAACCGTACAGAATATATCGCCACTTATCTGGACACCCTTCACAGACAGGCGCAACAACTCTCACCGCTCACTGCCGGACTGACGTTTGATAGCTTTGCCATCGGCGGCGGTACTCCGTTGCTACTGACTGTTCCGCAACTGGAACAACTAATGGCTACCGCCGCTTTGTTCGGCGTGCATCCGTCCCATGCCTTTACTTCCGTAGAGACTTCACCGGAATATGCAGATCGTCCGCGTCTCAATGTCTTGAAAAAGGCGGGAGTATCTCGCGTAAGTATCGGCATACAGAGTTTTCAAGATGAAGAACTGAAAGCTATCAAAAGGCGTCCCCGGCAAAACACTATTTATCAAGCATTAGACGATATCCGCCAAATGGATTTTCCCTATTTCAATATCGACTTGATTTATGGTATTAAGGGACAGATGGTAGAAAGTTTCCTCTATTCACTAGAAGAAGCGCTCCGGTTCCAGCCGAACGAACTGTTTATTTATCCGCTATATGTACGTCAGGGTACAGGTATTACCGAACGGGAACCAGATGATGTCTGTTTTCGAATGTATCGTGCCGCTTGCAAGTTATTGCAAGCAAAAGGCTTTCTGCAAACATCCATGCGGCGTTTCATTCATCATCCGTCCACTGACGCGGAAGTCTCATGTGGCGATGAAGTAATGCTTTCGTGTGGGTCGGGTGGACGCAGCTATTTGGGTGATTTACACTATGCTACCCGGTATACAGTCTGTCAGCAATGCATTGCCCGCGAGATAGACGAATATATGGCAACCACTGATTTCACCGTAGCCCGTAACGGATTTATCCTTTCCGCAAAGGAACAACAACAACGTTTTATCATCAAGAATCTGATGTACTATATGGGGATTGACAAGCTGAATATACTCGGCGTTTTGGAGAGCCGCTTGATAGGACTCCGTTGTTCCGCCAATTGGCGGAACAGTACTGGATAGAGGAAACTCCTGAACGTATCCGGCTGACTCCCGAAGGACTTAGTTATTCCGATTATATCGGTCAGCTATTTATCACTCCGGGAATCAGGCAATTAATGGAGACTTATTCCTATTGAATGAAAATTGAGTGAAGTTTAAATGATATTTGAATGAAATGACAAACGAGGGTTCTTTACTTTCCGTCCGACGTATATACTATCGGAGCAAATTGAATGGTTGTAATTACACTTGTTCTTATTGTCCTTTCGGCAAGAAGTCTCATCCTGCATCTAAAATGCGGGACAAGCAGGCATGGAGTCGTTTTATTACCGCTATTGAGCAATGGGAAGGAGAGACTTTGCAACTATTTGTCATTCCCTATGGTGAAGCACTCATACATCGCTATTATAGGGAAGGAATCATACAGCTTGCGTCATTGCCGCAAGTTACCGGAATTTCCTGTCAGACTAATCTTTCTTTTCCTGCCGATGAATGGCTGAACGAACTCCGGACTGCTCCGGCATTGATAAATAAGATAAAAGTTTGGGCTAGCTTTCATCCGGAAATGACTTCAGTAGAGAAATTTGTCCGGCAACTTCATACGCTCCATAATGCAGGAATACAGGTTTGTGCCGGAGCTGTCGGTAACCCGTTGGCAAAAAATATACTTGCTGATTTGCGAAATACTCTTTCACCGGATATTTATCTGTTTATTAATGCCATGCAGGGGTTAAAGTCTCCATTGAGCAACGAAGATATTCGTTTTTTTACTCAACTGGATAATCTTTTCGAGTATGATTTGCGAAACGCTCCGGCTCAATGGGAGAATTGCTCAGGCGGAAGAAGTGCTTGCTTCATTGACTGGAAAGGGGATATCTTTGCCTGTCCTAGAAGTAAGGTGAAGATAGGCAATCTTTATCGGAATCAAAAGCTAGACACTTCGCTTTCTTGTCAGCGGAAAGTTTGTGATTGTTACATTGCTTTCAGTAATCTGACTAATCATCCTTTGCATTCTATAATGGGCAAAGGTACATTTTGGCGGATACCGGATAAGCCCTTGATTACTGCCGTTTTTTTCGATGTGGACGGAACATTGACCGATGCACAAGGAAAAGTTCCGGAAAACTATGCCAATGTCTTACACTATATGGCGCAATCTGTCCCATTATATCTGGCTACTTCTTTATCAGTGGAACAGGCGCGGAGAAAATTAGGTAAGACTCTTTTCAGTTTGTTCAAAGGTGGGGCATTTGCAGACGGTGGATTATTGTTGTATGACGGGCGGAACCGATGTTTATCGGTTGAATTACTACCGGATGTAAACGGGGAATCCGCAAAGATAACGGCGCATAGCTATGAAGGCCAAGTCTATAAGTATAGCATGCTGGTTTATGAGAAAGAACAGAGGGAGAACATTCTTTCCCGATTGAAAGCAAAACCTTATCAGGTATTTTATAAGCCACCCCTTATCACAGTTGTACATAAGGAAGCCGGCAAAAAGAAAGGAGTACTCCATATATGTAAGTTTTAGCTTTCCCTCTGGAGCAAGTATTGATTGTCGGCAACTCGCAGAAGGATTGGGAAATGATGTCGGCAGTACCCATTCTTGTGCAGTGATGAACTCCGAACCGTTTTTGACAGAACATGCCCGCTACACGTTGAATCCCGACCGCTGCCTGCTTTCTTCCGTTTCCGCGAATAGAAAAGCAGATAAAGTTATTGTATATCAATTTAAAGTGATTATTTTCGCAGCCTACGTTATCTAAAAACGCATCAAGTTATGAAAGTACAAAACAACATATGTGAGGGAAGTCTCATCACCAATTACCTTCCGGCGGATTACTGTGATTCTTTTTCAAAAACAATAGTGAGTGATAAAGTGGTTACTCCCGAAGTATTGACGATTCTACTTCTTCTTTATTCGTCCTTTCCATAAAACGATCATGCGTTCCATTCTGAACAGAGTTACCAAACAAATGAAATAAAGAATCTATGGATATGGACATCTATGACATCATTGATAATATTTACAAACTGCCGCTTGCATCCAAGGAAGCCCTATTGAATGAAACACCGGAAGTAACCTATCCTAAAGGTTTCCACCTGTTTCTGGCAAACCGTAAAAGTTCCAAATTCTATCTGATGAAGAAAGGAATGTTGCATGCATATACCTATAAATCGGACAAGAAAGTGACATTCTGGTTCGGAAAGGAGGGCGACGCTATTTTCCCTTTGCAGACCTTTACAATAATCAGGCGGGATATGAGAATATAGAATTATTGGAAGACAGTGTGCTGTATGAATTGAGTGTCGATAAACTGCACGACCTTTATCTGGCGGATATACATATAGCCAACTGGGGCGGAAGTTTGCCGAAAGGGAGTGTATCAAATCAGAACAGCTATTTATATCACGCAGTTCAAGACCTCATTGGAACGCTATCAGGATTTGATTGCTGATTACCCCGATATACTTCAACGTGTACCATTAGGTATTATCGCTTCCTATCTGGGATCTCCCAAGTTAGTCTGAGCAGAATAAGGGCGAAGATAAGATGATTTTTTATCAAATGTAAAATCCCTTTTTACAAATGTAAATAGAGGCTGCCGGAAATTCATGACCTTTGCAAATAAAAAAATGTTATGAATTGGATTCTTTTGATTTTGGCAGGTTGCCTTGAGCTGGTGTTTACTTTCTGCCTGGGAAAGATAAACAGGGTATTCGGAATGGAAAAATATGTGTGGTCATTCGTACTCTTGGTATCCTTATGTGTGAGTATGCTGCTTCTGATAAAGGTGACCAAGACATTGCCGGTTGGTACGGCTTATGCGATATGGACAGGCATCGGTGCGGCGGGCACGGTATTAATCGGTATTTTCTTCTTTAAAGAACCTGCAAGTGTGGGACGGTTGTTCTTTATCTTCACACTGATTTGCTCCATTATCGGGTTGAAATTGGTATCACATTGATATCCGATTGTATCCTGAAAAAATAAAGTGCAGCTATAATTTGGTAGTTATGAAAACAAAGCCCATATTTGCAGCCCGAAAACAAGGGCAGGCATAAAAATCCTCATCGGAGGGTGCTATAATAGATAATTATAGTGCCGGATAAGATGAATGGTGCAAATCATTCGCTTGTCCGGCACTATTTTTTTATTGTAACAATTTAAGATAAGAGGTAAAGTATCGAAGAAACTATGAAAGAGTTGAATTTGACACAGGGGAGCGTTCCGAAAGTATTGCTGCAATTTGCAGTACCTTTCCTTATTGCCAACGTGCTTCAGGCACTTTATGGTGGGGCGGACTTGTTTGTTGTAGGGCAATACGATGATTCTGCCAGTGTGGCGGCTGTAGCTATCGGCAGCCAGGTGATGCAGACGATTACAGGTATCATCCTTGGCATTACAACGGGGACAACCGTGCTGATTGCTATTGCCACCGGAGCAAAGGATAATAGGAAAGTGGCATCTACAATCGGTTCTTCCGTATGGCTGTTTTCAATCGTAGGTGTTTTGCTGACTTTAGTCATGGTCGTGTTTCACGGGCAGATAGCCGAACTGATGCATACGCCTGCGGAAGCAATGGCTGATACGAAAAGTTATATTCTGGTATGCTCGACAGGTATTTTATTCATTATTGGGTACAACGTAGTGTGTGGTATCCTGCGTGGACTGGGCGACTCCAAAACACCGCTTTATTTTGTAGGATTGGCGTGCGTGATTAATATTGTCCTTGACTTTATCTTGGTCGGCTATTTCCATTTGGGGGCTACGGGAGCCGCATTGGCTACAATAACAGCACAGGGGGGCAGTTTTGTTATTTCGCTTTGGTTCTTGCACGGGCATGGATTCCATTTCGAGTTTACTCGGAAAGATATCCGGCTTAACAAGAACTTATCCAAAAGATTATGGTGCTGGGAGCACCCATTGCATTGCAGGACGCGTTAATCAATATTTCATTCTTGATTATAACGGTCATTGTCAACCAAATGGGAGTCATCGCATCGGCGTCTTTGGGTGTTGTGGAGAAAATCATCGTCTTTGCGATGCTGCCGCCAATGGCGATATCGTCGGCAGTGGCAACCATGACGGCACAGAATTACGGTGCGGGACTGATACAGCGGATGAACAAATGCCTGGCTTCGGGCATTGGGATTGCCCTTGTTTTCGGTGTATCGGTTTGTGTGTATTCCCAATTCCTGCCGGAGACGCTTACCGCATTCTTTTCCAAAGATGTGGCGGTGGTGGCAATGGCGGCGGAGTATCTGCGGGGGTATAGTATCGACTGTATCATTGTAAGTTTTGTGTTTTGCATCAATTCTTACTTCAGCGGACAGGGGAATTCATTGTTCCCGATGATTCACAGTCTGATAGCGACCTTCCTGTTCCGTATTCCGTTGTCGTACTGGTTCAGTCAGATAGACAGTTCCTCGCTGTTCCTCATGGGCTTTGCTCCGCCCTTGTCGACGGTGGCTTCGTTGTTGATTTGTATTTGGTATTTGCGATATAACCAAAAGAGAATGTACTCGAAAGGCACTGCGATGCCTGCTATATCGAATTAAGTGTTTTCTAAGTGACATATATTAACTAAAATCAATTTGTATGGAGGCTTATTTGAAGAAACTCTGTTTTGAGTATTTGGCGGGAAGTCAGAAATAAGAAAGCGTTTAGTTATCTATACTTTAAAGATATTCCTTATCAGATAGTCTATTATTGTTTCCATTTCTCTCTAAAGTGGAAAAGCCTTGGATTATTTGATAAGGAATATTATTTTTGTACTTCATAATGAAGAACTCGATACCCCGATATACTTTTCACAAGAATAAGTATGGCAGTGAACTTTTGATTGATGTCGTCGAACTGAAATATGTGAAGAAGTTCCTGGCTGAAAGTTCCGTCCATACATTGACTTATTATGACATTACTTTTATAACGGAAGGAGAGGGGAGCTTTTCCATTGACAACCGTACTTATGAAGCTTTCCCTCAAGATGTGTTTTTTTCTAAGGCGGGAGAGATTCGGAACTGGGATACGCGTCATATAACAAATGGATATGCCTTGATTTTTGAGGATGAGTTTTTATCTTCCCTCCTTAGAGATTCCATGTTTGTCCGGCATCTTGCGTTTTTCAAACCGGAAAAGACATCAGCCAAACTGCATCTTCCAGACGAACTTTATACACGTGTCCTTCAAGTATTACACAATATCAAAACGGAGATTGACTCTTACAAACAGAATGATAATGACGTGCATGTTTTGAGGGCATTGCTGTATGAAGTTCTAATGCTGTTGGAGCGGGCGTATCAGAAGGCGGTTTCAAACGAAGAAATCCCCACAGATAAAGAAATCAATAATACTCATATAGACAGATTCATCCATTTGGTCGGAACCCATTTGAAGGAACAACATTCCGTTCAGTTTTATGCGGATAAACTTTGCATCACTCCCAATTACCTGAATGAAATCATAACGTCGGTAATGGGGGTTAGTGCGAAACAATACATTCAGAATAAAGTGATAGATGAGGCTAAGAGATTACTTGCTTATACAGACGCTCCGATATCGGATATTGCGTTTGAGCTTCATTTTTCAACGGTTTCTTATTTTATCCGCCGCTTCCGGCAGCATACGGGAGAAACTCCCTTGCTTTACCGTAAAAAGTATAAACCGTAAAAAGTACTATTTCTCCCTTTCTTTTTATTGCATCGGCTCTGCTCAATATCCTTACTTTTGCATCAAATAATAACCAATTAAATTATTAAATGATGAGAGATGTAGAAAAACGGTGGGAACCATGATTGACAAGCAGAAAACAGCCTTTATCGGTTCCATAGACAGCGAAGGATTTCCCAATATCAAAGCCATGTTGCAACCCCGGAAAAGGGAAGGGATAAAAACGATTTATCTGACAACGAATACTTCGTCAATGCGTGTTGCACAATACCGGAAGAACAGTCATGCCTGTATTTACTTTTGTGATAACCGCTTCTTTCGGGGAGTAATGTTGCGCGGTACCATGGAAGTGTTGGTTGATAGTGTCAGTAAAGAGATGATATGGCAGGAAGGCGATATAATGTATTATCCCGAAGGTGTTACCGACTCCGACTATTGTGTATTGAAATTTACGGCAACTTCCGGTAGGTTTTATAGTAATTTCAAATCGGAGAGCTTTATCGTAGAATAGAACTCATAGTACATAAGAGAAATTGAGTGACAGAGCTTTTATAGTCTCAATGTACTATTTTTAAGATTGTATAAAAGAATAGCGATTTAAAAAAACAATGAATTGGCGACTAAATTGTATCGCTCAATGCAATAATATGTATAAATACAGACTTATTTCTCTTAGACGTAGTACAATTGTAACCATTCTGATTGTTTAAATTTTCTTTTTTTAAGAATGGCCATTCTTTCATTCGTTTTATGTTTCCGGGCAGAATCCATTTTTGTAAAACAGATAACTTTCTTCTATCGCATCGGTTGTATCCGCTTCTAATGCATATAATATTTCCTTGCAAAATTCCAGTTGCCCGGTTCCGTTGGCAGTTACAATATTTCCGTCTCTTACAGCCTGTTTGTTGATATAGTTGGAATCGCCTGTATATTTGTCTCCGGCATACTGTTTTAAATAATCGAGTGTATTGCTGGTATGCTTAACCTCATTAAGAAAACCATGCATACCAAGAAATACAGAAGCATTGCATATTCCGGCAACTAACTTATTCTCTTTTACTGCTTTTTCTACAAGTGGAACTATTAGTTCACCTAGAGGTGAGAACCAATTCATTCCTCCAATTAATACCAAACCGGCATAATTTTCCGGCATATCGTTGAGCCCGTAATCGGGCAGCACCTTGAATCCACCTATTGAACTTACAGGTTCTTTGGTTATTGATAAAGTTTTCACTTTATAACTAATAGGATTTCCGGGCTTGACTCCCTGATTCAAACAGGTAGCTATATATGCACCTTCCCAGTCGGCGAAACCTTCTAGAATTACAAATATTACTTCTTTCATATAAACTTCTATCTTTTTGCGTGTACGAAGATACTATATTTAATTGATTGTAGAACGTTTTTATTTAATTGTTATTATCTCATGTGATGTATAACCTTTCTGTTATATTTTCCATTATCCCTTTATTAGTACGGCATCATAAACTTATGTATGAAAAGAAAATATCTTTTGATGTGCTCGGTGTGTGCAGGAGGGAGTGATAAAAGAAAAAAGCTCTGTAATTCAATGTTTACAGAGCTTTTTCCTTTTTCTTAAGAAGCGGTGCGTACGGGACTCGAACCCGTGACCCCATGCGTGACAGGCATGTATTCTAACCAACTGAACTAACGCACCAAATTTT
>ENA-OQCK01000130-OQCK01000130.1-human-gut-metagenome-genome-assembly--contig:-NODE-130-length-43023-cov-3.291519_pt1 | contig 43023 bp, 53 predicted proteins | sample MGYA00242498_ERZ504578 | MGnify/ENA primary metagenome ERZ504578 (study PRJEB26092, sample SAMD00036229) | human gut metagenome | host: Homo sapiens | study: EMG produced TPA metagenomics assembly of...
AAAGTCTGTAAGTACATCAACGACCACGCGAGCCATTCTCATAGAAGAAAATGGCTGTTTTCTGAGCCTTGTTGACCAGAACCCAAATGTAGCACTTCTTATAGTATCATATTTACGCACTTACACCAGGTCTCATCGCAATTCACAATCGAGTCTTTTTCCAAAGCTATGGACTTCAATACACAGACCAATTCATCCAGGTATTTCTTGCCTTTCTTAAGCCAGTTGCACAATGTGTTTTTAGAAACGGTCATGCCCATATCTGTCAGCTATTGACGAAGAAGACCAAAAGTTACATTCTTTACATAAACTTCGTAGGCAATGGCCTGCAGAAATTCAGGAGTGGCCCTAGGGTCTTCAAAATTGATTACTACCTCCGGATGGCTTTCAGAAGGGAAATAACCCCACCCGGGCTTTTTACCCGGTTCTGCATAATGAACCATCTCAAAACATTTTTCCGCAAGGAAAGCAATCAATAGCCATTTTTTGACTGCTTACATAAAGAAATATCAAAAAAGGACTTGAGTTTTAAGTATTATTAGTTTGGATTCCTATCGTTCATAGGAAAGGAAGTTTGCCGAGGCATGAGTGCTAAAGAGTTATTCCACAATATACCTCTCCACATTCCGTGTCTCCTTACTGAAGTTCACCCCCACTTTCACCAGCCGCCTGCCATCCAGCACATAAGGAATCAGATAACCTCTCTCATCAATTTGCTTCAAGGCATCTTCGGCACTGCCGTTCAGCTTGAACTCAAAGACGTAAACGGCATCTTTTGTCTGCACCACGGCATCGGCACGACCACGCGCACTGCGCACTTCCGCCTGTACGAATTGACCCAGCAAAGTGAAGACGACATAAAAGATGGCCTGATAGTGGCGTTCGGTATTGTTGCTCAGTTCGTAGGGAATGCCTGCAAAGAATACTTTCAAGCGTTCCATGAATGCATCCACATCACCGGAACGGAGTTCACGCATAAACTTGGCTATGTGGAAACCGGTTTCATCATCAGTCACTCCTGTATAATAAGGAACCAAGAAATTCAAGAAACCATAGCGTACCTCATCATTGGGAAAACCCAAAGTGTACAATAGAACATCCCTATCGTAGTCTTTGATGGTCAGATAACCACTTTGATAAATCATGGGAAGCGGATTCTTTACTTCCGCACGATACTCAAAAAAGGCGGAAGCCGTCACTTCAACTCCCTCAATCAGAAGGCGCAAATCATAATCACTCTCTTTCAATAAATTTACCAAATAGGTAGGAGTACCGGTCTGAAACCAGAAATTATCCAAAATCTTCGACTTGCATGCATTCAACACACTGAAAGGATTAAAACCCCTTCACAATGAGGGTAAAAATGATAACCGTCATACAGCTTCGTCATCCGCTCCAAAGTTGTATCGAAGTCCATCCCATTGGAAACACCCAAACGTTCTATCTCCGGAGTAAACGTTGTGAGCAGTTCTTCCTTAGTAATACCACATAAAGAAGAATAGTCGGGCCATGTACTGATGTCCTGCAACTGATTTAAATCACTGAACACGCTAATCTGCGCAAACTTCGTCACACCCGTCAAAAAACAAAGCGGAGATAACGGTCGGCACTTTTCAGTACCCCATAAAAGGCTTTCAATATCCGACGATATTCTTCCGTTAGCTTTTCATCCGAAAGAGCTTGAAGCAAAGGCTTATCATATTCATCAATCAACACTACCACTTGCTTACCCGTCTGGGCATACGCCTGCTCTATCACATAGGCAAAGCGCTCTTCGGGACTACGCTCCTGCTTTTCCGCACCATATTTCAATTCCCACTTTTCCAGATATTGATTAAGCATGGCTACCAAATCTCCGGCTGTTTCATATTTACGGGCATTCAAGTCCAGATGCAATACAGGATATTCCTCCCACCGGTTTCCAGTTTTTCGATGGCAAGTCCGTGAAACAAATCTTTACGTCCTTGAAAGTAAGCTTCGAAGGTAGATATAAGCAAACTCTTACCGAAACGGCGAGGACGGCTCAAAAAATAGGGAGTGGAATTGGATGCTATCTTATAGACCATTGCTGTTTTGTCTACATAAAGATAATTTTCTTCACGCAGCTTTTCAAAAGTCTGTATACCAATCGGCAGTTTACGCATCTGTTCCATCTTATTTCTCTTTTTTAGAAGCTATATGCAAATATACGTTTTTTCTTCAAAGAGAAATCCTATTTATACATTTTTATTCCATTTCCTCCCATGGATAAGGATTATCCACCACATTCTGAAACTCATCAACCGCTTCCTGCTGCTCGGCAGTCAGTGATGCAACACTCCAGGAAGCAATGATAGAACGGCCCTCGTCGGCCAAAGGCTCATCGAAAACCTCTCCATAACAAGCCGTAAGCAAACGGAGTTTCAACAAAGAGGAAGGAAGGAAATCAAGGGTATCCCAGCAACGCCTCAATACCTCCTGCACATGCTGCTGTTTTTCACCATGGTCAATGAACGAGGCACTATACCCCTTCAAAAGCGCAAGACATACATTTGCCTGCTCCTCCACCGTGGTGCCCCAGGTACCGGAATTATACAAAGTTGTGGCTAAGCGATAAACTTCGCTGTTACGACGAGACAAGTCATCACTATAAATAGGACTGCCGTCCATACCCAAATACATCAGATCGTGCGCAGCACGCTGAAGGAGGAGTGCTTCTTCTAAAAGAGACATGCTATTTTGATTTATGATTTCAGAGTTATGATTTATCTATCACCAATGACTAATCATTGATTATCGACGATTATTTGATTACTTCGATGAGGTCTGGATGGATGGTCGCCATGCAACGGCGATGATACCTTGTATAGCAATCACTACACGACGATCACGGGCACCTTTTACCTTTAGAAAAACACCTTCTTGACCCTCGAAGTCGCCACCGGTGATACGGACTTTCGTACCTTTGGAGAGATTCAGTTCTTCGGGTTGGAAATAGAGAAGATGGTCATTGTAGGTACCGGCGACGGCTATGAAACGCTGCATATCATGGTCGGGAATGATTATTTTCTGACCGCTACGGGTATCAGTAATATATTGCAAATAAGTAATTTGAGACTTAAATCGCTGCACTTCGGAAGGACGTGCGTGGACAAAAACCAGATTACGGATGACGGGAACCAAAGCACGGACTTTCCTGCCCCTACAGATACTTATCTTATATTGCATGGGAATGAAACAGCCAATATTTGCCTTTTCGAGAAGATGCATAGCTTCAAGCTCCCTGCGGTATGTGGCACGCATAGCAAACCAAACTTCGGTCTCTTTATCCATTTCTATTCTTGCTAATTTTACTTAGAAAAAGGTATTCCTTAGGGGCTTTGAACTACTATTACAGAACTGTAGTTCAATCACTTGCGAGCATTTTATGGGAAGTTTGACAAGCACTATGCCCTTCTTGTCAACAGATTCTCTGCGGTTGTTCATTACCTTTTGGTAAGAGACTATAAACGAACGTATTAGAAACAAAAAAGCGTTTTTTAATCGTACGTTAAAAAAACACCTATTTCGAACTTATACAAGACATACTCAAAGAGCTAAAAATAAGAAGATTTTAACTGATTACATATATTGCATATACTGCTGAAATTCAATGTAATATACTTATCATTATTTATTATTAGGAACATTTTTCTATCAAACATTTTGCCATTACAAAAAACGTCTCTATCTTTGCGTTCATTAAACGTACGTTTTTTAAACAGCATATCATCTTATATATCAACCATTTACAACTCACCCTTCACATTTCCCACCAAAATTCCCTTATTTCTCCCTCACTTTTTATACTTTCGCATTTTTTAACCAGAATAAAAAACAGTTAAACGAACGAAGAATTACACAAATGAAAGAACTCAAAAAAAGAAGCATCTCAACAGTAACGAACAGAGAAGCATGTCGTATCAATCTGATACACAGAAACTAAAAGTAACAAAAGTAAAAGAACACAGTTCCATAGTGGATGAAAAGCTATTGTCAGAACGGGTTTACTACGGAGACCAGACCCATGTTTATGTCGGTTACTTAAGAGCCTTTAAATCAGGCTATTTTGAAGGCACAAAAATTAGAAAAATAACGGATATAGCCAAGTTGCTCGTAGCATCCGAAAACTTCACAAAGAGAGCCAGAGGAGAGCAAAAGCCTTTGACTTACAGCACCATAATCACCGAATTGGAGAAGGTATGGGCCATCATAAAACGGGAAGACACCACACTGATTGACCCATACGGATATGATGTAAGGATAAATCACTGATAGTTCAGTACCTGGAAAGGCGGTAATTTTGCCGCCGTCAGCAACCGGACAGAAGGGCTACACCTTTCTTGTCGGATGGTGTAGCCTCAACAAGGCAAGGGCGTAGCCATCCGTACTGAAAGGAGTAGCCCTTTTTCATTGTTGATTATCATACATTTACTAACCCTAAAAACATAAAAAATGGGAAAAGAAAAAACTGAATTTGAGGAGAAATTTGTATCCAAAACAGAAAAAGCAAAAAAGTTATGGGAAAAACGGATTACGGAAAACACGACATTGAGCATGGAGTCTGTACAATGGATGGCACAACGCATAAATTCCCTATTGGAATACATGCGATACGGATATGCATTGATAGCCTACCGAAAGCAGGACGGCAGCTTCTACATGGGAAGAGGAACCCTTGTTTCCTACGAAAGCGACTTCAAAAAGAAACATGACATGACAAGCATTAAAGCTCACGTAGCCTATTGGGACGCGGAACAACAAGGCTGGCGGACTTTTCTGATTGAGAATTTTATGGAGTGGAGACCGATAGTAAACTAATAAAAAACACCAATATCAAAAGCTATGGAGGCTTATTTACTACATGATGCCAATGCCGGCAGCAACCTAAAATTAATGATTATGATACAAGAAGAAGGTATGAAAGGATATGGCATTTACTGGACAGTGCTCGAATTCCTCAGATTGCAGAATGAATATAAAGCCAGCCTGAAAGTGATTCCCATACTGGCACAAAAGCAAGGGTGACAACCGCCACACTGAAGCGAATCATCTATGACTATGCGCTGTTCGAGGTGAACGAGACAAGCTTCTCATCCCCCGGACTAAGCCGCCGCATGGAGCCATGGGACGCCCAACAAGAAGCTAAAAAGGAGGCCGGACGTCGCGGTGGACTGGTTAACCAGCAGAGAATCAGGGATGCCAAAACAAGCAGCGCTTTAGCAAATAAACTAAATAAAGAGAATAAAAAACCCTCTCTATCTCCAAGGACGAGACGGGAAGAAGGAAGGAGGAGATTCTTCTGACTCCACCGGAGTACACGCTCAACAGACAGACGCATAATTACCAAGGCCTGATGGAAGAGCTGGCAAGGCAGAAAGTAACCGACATACACGATCTGAATGCCATCCTGAGACTGACAGATTTTGGAAAACTGGGAGGGAAAATCTGGAAAATCCTATATGAGTTGAACAGCTCACCCCAACTGAAAGCCCGCATCGTGATGCCCGGAAAGTACATACTGAAATTACTCAGGGGTTAGATTTAATAAAAGAAATATAATACTTATCTTTGCGTTCAAAACAAAACACCCTAATCATTATGAATCTGAAAAAACTATTTTTTGCTTCTGCCCTGCTCTTTGCTGCATGCGGCACTATCCAGCCCAGGAAGTCATTGCCCACCGTGGTTTCTGGACTACAGACGGTTCGGCTCAGAACTCCCTTGCCGCACTTGTAAAGGCTGATTCTATCCACTGCTACGGCTCCGAGTTCGACGTTTGGCTCACCACAGACAATCAGCTGGTTGTCAATCATGACGCCACCTTTAAAGGCGTGACTATGCAAGATGCCACAGCCAAGGTATGCACCGCCGTACAACTGGACAACGGCGAACAACTCCCTACCCTGCAACAGTATCTGGACAAGGCAAAAAGCCTGAAAACCCGCCTTATCCTCGAACTGAAAGCCCACAAGACCCCCGAACAGGAAACACGAGCCGTAGAGGGCATCGTAAAATGATAAAGGACAAAGCTGGAGGACCGTACGGAATATATCACCTTCTCCCAACATGCCACCAAGGAGTTTATCCGTCTGGCACCCAAAGGCACCCCCGTCTACTACCTGACCGGTGACCTTACCCCCAAGGAGTTGAAAGCATGGGGTTGTGCCGGTCCCGACTATCACTTCAGTGTCTTCCAAAAACATCCTGAATGGATAAAGGAATGCCACGACCTCGGCATGAAAGTAAACGCCTGGACCGTAAACGAAGCCAAAGACATGGAATGCTCATCAGCCAAGGAGTAGATTTCATCACAACCAATGAGCCGGTAGTGCTGGAAGAAATTTTAAAGAAAAAATAGCCGCTCCTTATACATTTAGAAACAAAAACCAAACAAACCGCTTCATTATGTCCGCAATGGAGCGGTTTCTTGTTTTCAAAAAGATAGCAATTAGTCTTATAAAAAATCTTTTTTCTTATTTTGAGTCAAACTAAACTTTCACATGGATTACAATTTATATAAAAACAAAGCCATATGCTTTTAAATTGAAAGCCTGACAGTAGATATTCTCATTGAATGAAAGTTTCGCTAAAAAATAATAGAAAATAGATATGCTTTACAGTTAATTATAAAACAAAACGTCGTATATTTGCATCGAAATAAAACAAAAGGATATATTAACCAACCGATAAAGGACAAAATGACAAGAGCTATAAAATTCACCAAGATGCACGGTGCCGGAAACGACTACATTTATGTAGATACGACCCAATATCCTATCAGCCATCCGGAAGAACTTGCGAGGGCATGGAGTGCACCGCATACGGGAATTGGAAGTGACGGTCTGGTACTTATCGGTTCTTCGGACAAGGCCGATTTCAGCATGCGGATATTCAATGCCGACGGCTCGGAGGCCCGGATGTGCGGCAATGCAAGCCGCTGCATCGGAAAATATCTTTTTGACTACGGACTGACCTCCAAAACAGAAATCGCACTCGATACACTGTCAGGTATAAGGATGCTAAACCTGCACTTGGCAGACGGAAAGGTCAACTCTGTAACCGTAGACATGGGCATACCTGCCGACGAACCGGCAGACTACGACGGCAAAGGAGCCAAACCGATGAAAGAACAGCCCATCGAAGTGGACGGAGAACGATATGTAGGGACCACCGTATCCATGGGAAACCCGCATCTGGTAATCTTTGTCAATGATATTGAAGCCATCGACCTTACAGTCATCGGTCCCAAACTGGAGAATCACCCTCTCTTCCCCGGACGCATCAATGTAGAATTTGCCCAGATATTGGGAGAAGGAAAAATAAGGATGCGTGTCTGGGAACGAGGCTCGGGCATCACCCAAGCCTGCGGAACCGGAGCTTGTGCCACCGCCGTGGCAGCTTCCTCACCGGACGCGCAGGAAGGGAATCCATCATCATCATGGACGGAGCTCACTCACCATCCGATGGGACATCGCCACCAGGCATGTACTGATGACGGGAGAAGCCACCAAAGTATTCGACGGCAAAATTGAATTAATTGACTAATCACCAACTATCAACCAAGAAAAGATTATGGCATTAGTAAACGAACATTTTTTAAAGCTACCGGGTAGTTATCTGTTTTCAGACATAGCCAAGAAGGTAAATACTTTCAGGATAACACATCCCAAGCAAGAGGTCATCCGTCTGGGTATCGGAGACGTTACCCGGCCACTGCCACCGGTCTGCATCGAAGCGATGCACAAGGCAGTGGAGGAGATGGCTGACGCACGGACATTCCGTGGATATGGTCCCGAGCAGGGATACGACTTCCTGATAGAAGCCATCCTTAAGCACGATTACCTTCCGCGAGGCATCCACTTCGGTCCTACGGAAATCTTCGTGAACGACGGAGCAAAGAGCGACACAGGAAACATCGGCGACATTCTCCGCCACGACAACAGCGTGGGAGTGACCGACCCTATTTATCCGTCTATATAGACAGCAACGTGATGTGCGGACGTGCCGGAGTACTGGAGGAAAACGGCCAGTGGAGCAACGTCACCTACATGCCTTGTACCGCCGAGAACGACTTCATCCCGGAGATTCCGGACAAGCGCATCGACATCGTCTACCTCTGCTACCCCAACAACCCCACGGGCACCACCCTGACCAAGCCCGAGCTGAAGAAATGGGTGGACTATGCGCTCGCCAACGACACGCTGATTCTGTTCGATGCCGCCTACGAAGCCTTCATCCGCGAAGATGACGTACCCCACTCCATCTATGAGATAAAGGGAGCGAAGAAATGCGCCATCGAGTTCCGCAGCTTCTCGAAGACTGCCGGATTCACGGGAGTACGCTGTGGCTACACCGTTGTGCCGAAAGAACTCACTGCCGCCACGCTGGAAGCGAACGCATCCCGCTGAACAAGCTCTGGAACCGCCGCCAATCTACCAAGTTCAACGGTACCAGCTACATCACCCAGCGGGCGGCAGAAGCCATCTACACACCGGAGGGACAGCGGCAGATAAAGGAAACGATAGATTATTATATGGACAATGCCCGGACCATGAAGCAGGGCCTTGAAACGGCCGGGCTGAAAGTCTACGGCGGTGTGAACGCTCCTTACATCTGGCTGAAAACACCCGACGGAACAAGCTCCTGGCGGTTCTTCGAACAAATGCTGTACGAAGCCAATGTAGTGGGCACACCGGGTGTAGGTTTCGGCCCCAGCGGTGAAGGATATATCCGGCTAACGGCCTTCGGCAAGCACGAAGACTGCGTGGAAGCCATGAAGCGCATCCGGAAGTGGCTGAAATAAAAAAACAATTGAATTAGCGAGGTACTTGCTATAATCGAGTCGGACTGATCATCCGGAATTTTTCTAAACTTAAAGGTAAAAAGGTATGAAAACAAAAAGTGTAAAATGGGGAATAATGGCAATGGCGCTGTTATCAATGGCAATGCCTTTCACGGCAAAGGCTCAGGATAAAGTGGAAGCGTCGGCAGGCGTCGACCTCGTAAGCGGTTACGTGTGGCGTGGCCAGGATTTGGGAGGGGTAAGCCTCCAGCCGAGCGCATCCATCGCCTACAAAGGTTTCTCTCTGGGAGCTTGGGGCTCCGTAGGCATCGAGAGTTCGGACACGAAAGAGTTCGACCTCATACTGGGATATTCAACCGGAGGCTTCAGCGTATCGGTGACGGACTACTGGTACAATGTGACCGGAGATGGGGTGACAGCCAAATACTTCCAGTACGGTGCACACAATGCTGCCAACTCACATCTGTTCGAAGCGCAAATCGGCTATGATTTCGGCCCCGTAGCCGTAACTGGTACACCAACTTTGCAGGCGACGACGGTGTTGACAAAGACGGTGACCGTGCTTATTCATCCTACATCTCCGTGGCAGCCCCCTTCACACTGGGCGGTCTGGACTGGACGGCGAGATAGGCGCTACCCCTTGGGCCACGGACTTCTATGGAGCCAACGGATTTGCCGTATGCGACGTCAGCCTGGGAGTATCAAAAGACATCAAAATCACCGATTCCTTCTCCCTCCCGTTGTTTGCCAAAGCAACCTGGAATCCAAGGTCTGAAGGTGCCTATTTCGTAGTCGGACTAAGTTTCTAAGATGAAAACCTATGATTTACACACACCGAACGGTAAATCGTAAATTGTCTAATCGTAAATTATTTAAGGTATGAAAAAGATTGAAGCTATTATCCGAAAGACCAAGTTCGAGGACGTGAAGGACGCGCTACTCGAAGCGGACATCGAATGGTTCTCCTATTATGATGTACGGGGCATCGGGAAATCCAGACAAGCCCGTATCTACCGTGGTGTCATGTACGACACCAGTTCCATCGAGCGCATCCTTATCTCCATCGTGGTGCGCGACAAGAATGCGGAAAAGACCGTACAAGCCATCATCAAATCTGCACAAACCGGTGAAATCGGCGACGGACGTATCTTCGTCATCCCCATTGAGGATGCCATACGCATACGTACAGCAGAGAGAGGCGACATCGCACTCTACAATGCCGAACAAGAAAGATAACGGGCAGCTACAAACCACAACCAAGAAAATACAATACAACTAAAAGCAACAAGAAATTATGGATAAACTTATTTTAAGTGAACTGACCAACGGACTGAACACTGTATGGATGTTGCTTGCAGCCATGCTGGTATTCTTCATGCAGCCGGGCTTTGCACTGGTCGAAGCCGGTTTCACCAGAGTAAAAAATACGGCCAATATCCTGATGAAGAACTTCGTTGACTTCATGTTTGGCAGCCTGCTCTACTGGTTCATCGGTTTCGGACTGATGTTCGGTGCAGGCGGATTCATAGGAATGCCCCATTTCTTCGACCTCTCGTTCTACGACGGAGGCGGGCTTCCCACAGAAGGTTTCCTGGTATTCCAGACTGTATTCTGCGCAACGGCTGCCACCATCGTGTCCGGTGCTATGGCAGAACGTACCAAATTCTCCATGTACCTGGTTTACACCATCTTCATCAGTGTGCTGATTTATCCCGTTTCCGGTCACTGGACTTGGGGTGGCGGCTGGCTGATGAACGGTGAGGCAGGTTCCTTCATGATGGAAACATTCGGAACAACTTTCCATGACTTCGCAGGTTCCACCATCGTCCACTCCGTAGGCGGCTGGATTGCCTGGTAGGTGCGGCCATCCTCGGCCCGCGCATCGGGAAATACGGCAAAGACGGCAAGTCAAGAGCCATTCCGGGACATAACCTCACGATTGCGGCACTGGTGTATTCATCCTTTGGTTCGGATGGTTCGGCTTCAACCCCGGTTCACAGTTGGCAGCAGCCACTACGGACGATGCAAGGGCCATCTCGCATGTATTCCTCACCACCAATCTGGCAGCTGCGCAGGCGGTTTCTTTGCATTGGCGGTAAGCTGGATGAAATATGGCAAACCCTCCTTGTCTCTGACACTGAATGGCATTCTGGCCGGATTGGTAGGCATCACGGCCGGTTGTGACATGGTTTCTTCCTTCGGGGCGGTAATCATCGGCACCATCTGCGGCATCCTGATGATTTATTCGGTGGAATTCATCGACCGGACACTGAAAATTGACGACCCCGTAGGGCCAGTTCCGTACACGCGTCTGCGGTTTCACGGGAACCATCCTCACCGGACTGTTTTCCACCAGTGAGGGACTGTTTTACGGTGCAGGCTGGAGCTTTCTCGGAGCGCAGGTATTCGGTGCACTCGTAGTAGGCGCATGGGCAGCAGGCATGGGATTCATCATCTTCAAAGGACTCGACAAAATCCACGGCCTCCGCGTTTCCAAACGTGTGGAGGAAGAAGGACTCGACATTTACGAACACGGCGAGTCTGCCTACGGTGCATAATGATTTTATATTTTATTAAACCAACAATTACAACTCTAAGGTATTATGTCAAAATTGAGATTCAGAGTAGTAGAGACGGCGTTCAAGAAGAAACCCGTTGCAGTGGCAGTCCCGGCGGAACGTCCGTCAGAGTATTTTGCCAAGTATGTATTCAACAAGGAGAAGATGTTCCGCTATCTGCCGAGCAAGGTGTATGCCAAACTGACGGATGTGATTGACAACGGAGCTCCGCTGGACCGCAGCATAGCCGACGAGGTTGCCGCAGGTATGAAGAAATGGGCGGTTGAAATGGGGGCGACCCACTATACGCACTGGTTTCATCCGCTGACCGAAGGTACTGCCGAAAAGCACGATGCTTTTGTGGAACACGACGGCAAAGGCGGCGTGATGGAGGAATTCACCGGCAAACTGCTCGTGCAGCAGGAACCGGACGCTTCCAGTTTCCCGAACGGCGGTATCCGCAATACGTTCGAGGCACGTGGCTACTCGGCATGGGACCCCTCCTCCCCGGCATTCATCGTAGACGACACGCTCTGCATCCCGACTATTTTCATCGCCTATACCGGTGAGTCTCTGGACTACAAGGCACCGTTGCTGAAAGCCTGCGTGCCGTAGACAAGGCTGCCGTCGACGTATGCCACTATTTCAATCCGGAAGTAAAGAAAGTGGTTGCCTATCTGGGCTGGGAGCAGGAATATTTTCTGGTTGACGAAGGGTTGTACGCCGCACGTCCCGACCTGCTGATGACCGGACGCACGCTGATGGGCCATGACAGCGCCAAGAACCAGCAGTTGGAAGACCATTACTTCGGGGCCATCCCCAGCCGTGTGGCCGCTTTCATGAAGGAACTGGAAATCGAAGCGCTGAAACTCGGCATCCCCGTCAAGACCCGTCACAACGAAGTGGCTCCCAACCAGTTCGAGCTGGCTCCCGTCTTCGAGGAATGCACCTGGCGGTAGACCACAACATGCTCATCATGGCCTTGATGCGTAAAGTGGCACGTAACCACGGTTTCCGCGTACTGCTGCACGAAAAGCCCTTCAAGGGTGTCAACGGTAGCGGCAAGCATAATAACTGGTCGCTGGGTACGGACACCGGTATCCTGCTCCACGCACCCGGCAAGCTGCCCGAAGAGAACCTGCGTTTCATCACCTTCGTAGTGAATACGCTGATGGCCGTATACCGTCACAACGGATTGCTGAAAGCCTCCATCTCCAGTGCGACGAACGCCCACCGGCTGGGTGCCAACGAAGCGCCTCCGGCCATCATCTCTTCCTTCCTGGGCAAGCAGTTGAGCCAGGTGCTGGAACACATCGAAGAGAGCACCAAGGACGATCTCGTCAGCCTCAGCGGCAAGCAAGGCATGAAGCTGGACATCCCGCAGATTCCGGAACTGATGATAGACAATACCGACCGCAACCGCACCAGCCCGTTCGCCTTCACCGGCAACCGCTTCGAGTTCCGCGCCGTGGGTTCCGAGGCCAACTGCGCCAGTGCCATGATTGCGCTGAACTCCGCCCTTGCCGAGCAGTTGGTGGAATTCAAGAAAGATGTGGACGAACTGATTGAAAAGGGTGAGCCGAAAATCTCCGCCATCCTCGAAGTCATCCGCCGGTACATCAAAGTCTGCAAACCCATCCACTTTGACGGCAACGGTTACAGCGATGAATGGAAAGCCGAAGCAGCCCGCCGCGGTCTGGACTGCGAGACAAGTGTTCCCGTCATTTTCGACAACTACCTGAAACCGGAGAGCATCCGGATGTTCGAGTCCATCGGTGTCATGACGAAAAAGGAACTGGAAGCCCGTAACGAGGTGAAATGGGAAATGTACACCAAGAAAATACAGATTGAAGCCCGCGTGCTCGGAGATTTGGCCATGAACCACATTATCCCCGTAGCTACACAGTATCAGTCGGATTTGATTGACAACGTCTACAAGATGAAAGACCTGTTCTCCGCAGAGAAGGCTGCAAAACTGTCTGCCAAGAATCTGGAACTCATCGAAGAGATTGCCGACCGTACCGCCTTCATCAAGGAGCATGTGGATGCCATGATCGAGGCGCGCAAAGTGGCCAACAGAATTGAGAGTGAACGTGAAAAAGCCATCGCCTACCACGACAACATCGTACCGATGATGGAGGAAATCCGTTACCACATCGACAAGCTGGAACTCATCGTCGACAATCAGATGTGGACGTTGCCCAAATATCGCGAGTTACTGTTTATAAGATGAAAAATGAAGGATGAAGGATGAATCCTTAATCCCTATCTCATTCTTTTGTTGGTTGTTTTAAGTTTGCAGGGGGGAGAGGTGCCGCGAGGCAGTTCTCTCTCTTTTTTCGTCCATGCCAACTGTTGGCGGTAAGCGGGAAATAACCTATCTTTGCCCGTCAGATAAAACAATCCTGTCATCATGAAGAATTTACGTAACTGCTATGCAGCGTTCCTGCTGTTTGCCTTGCTGTTCGTTGCGGCTGCCGCCCCGGCACAAACCGATCTGCAGCAAAAACTGGGTCGGATTTCCGCTATTACGGAAACCCGTCCGTTGGAGTCCACCCGGTTCTCCGAGAAGTATGTAACCTATTTTACCCAGCCGTTGGACCACCGTCGTCCCGAAAAGGGCAGTTTCCGCCAGCGCGTGATTGTCTCCCACGTCGGCTTCGACCGTCCCACGGTGATTGTAACCGAAGGCTATGGAGCCGCCTATGCCTCAATCCCAAGTATCGCGAGGAACTTTCCGAGTGCTCGATGCCAACATGATTTTTGTGGAATACCGTTATTTCCTGGAATCCACCCCTGAGCCCAAAGACTGGCAATACCTCACCGCCGAGAATTCTGCCGACGACCTGCACGCCGTCCGCAACGCCTTTAAAAGCATCTATCCCGGCAAATGGATTGCGACCGGCATCAGCAAGGGCGGACAGACTACCCTGCTCTACCGCACGTTCTATCCGGACGACGTGGATATTTCCGTGCCTTATGTAGCTCCGCTCTGCTACGGGGCGGAAGACGGACGCCACGAGCCTTTCCTCAGGAAACTGTCTACTCCGGAGGACCGCAAACGGATTGAGGACTTCCAGTTGGAAGTGTTGAAACGGAAAGCCGCACTGCTCCCCCGCTTTGAGAAATATTGCAATGAAAAAGGACTCAAGTTCCGTGCGCCCGTTGAAGAGATATACGACTATTGCGTGCTGGAGTATTCTTTTGCCCTTTGGCAGTGGGGAACTCCCGTCAGCAGCATCCCTGCACCACGGCCTCGGACGATGAGATATTTGCCCATCTGCTCGACATCAGTAATCCCGACTACTTCATTGCCGACAGTCCCACAGCCTCATTCTTCGTGCAGGCCGCCCGCGAACTGGGCTATTACGGCTACGATACGAAGCCTTTCAAGAAGTATCTTTCCATCCAATCGAGCAAGGATTACCTGCATCGTCTGATGCTTCCCGAAGAGCTGAAAGACATGCCCTTCGACAAGACCCTAAGCAAGAAAATCACGAAGTTCCTAAAAGAGAATGACCCGAAAATGATATTCATCTACGGACAGAACGACCCGTGGACGGCTGCCGGAGTGACCTGGCTGAAAGGGAAGAAGAACATCCATGTATTCGTAGAGCCCGGCGGAAGCCATCGGGCACGCATCGGCACACTGCCCGAAGAGGAAAAGAAGCAAGTGATGGAGCTGATAAATGAATGGTTGAAACAATAAAAACGGATGGTCCGTGTGGCATGAACAGACCATCCGTTTACTCCTGACAGACCATCTGTTCAACCTCAACAGATGGTCTGTTTTTTTATTCTATAATTTGTGCATCCTCAATATCGTCCACTGCCTTTACTGAAGCATCCGGTGTCTTCGGGCGGCGACGCGTAAACTTGAACCAGTTCAGCAGTTCCGAAGCCGCATAGACCAGACTGCTGATACCGATAATGATAAATGCCGTGGAGCGTACTCCCGTAGGATTGAACAGCGCAACCAAGCCGGCAAGCAGAATCAATACCGGAACCACATAAAAACCTCCCGGTACCGGCATCCAGCGACGGGCAGCGGAAAGCGAGGCAATCTGTTGCACTCCTCCCATCACCAGGATAAATCCCAATACAAATGTCAGCAAATCGGCAAAGAAACCGGGCATGATAATCAGCCACAAGCCAAACAGCAGGCTGCCCACCCCCTCGACAGGGAAACGGCTGCGCATCTCCGTGCTCTGTGCAAAGTAGCCTATGATGCTGACAAGCGAAGGCACCAGGAAAATGACACCTATCGTAATCACAAAGTAATCACCGGCCTGGTCGGGAAACATCACCAGCACCAAACCGATAACCAGCGCACATATCGCACGCAAAAATGAGTAACTTAATCCTTTCATGAGTCTATGTTTTTTGCGAAGATACATCTTTATCCGAATAACTCCACACGAAAATCCCGAAAAATCAGTTTACATTCAGCCAGGCATTCATATCTTCGGCCACAAAGAGCCAGTATAATAACAATAGTACAGCAATAACTACGCCTATGGCAACTAAATGTTTTCTATTCATAGTTTGTTCCTTTCTTTTTTTGAATGAATATTCGTTTTTACTACACTTATAAGAACAATATTTCAAGAAAAATGTTCTTATCCAGAAAAAAAGTCATATTTATTTTGGCAGTTAAAACAAAGTGCTTATATTTGTCGCGAAAACGAAGACAGGCTGCACCTCAGCATAAAAAATGAACAAGTTCATTTTATTATACATTCGGTTTGCACTGTCTTTGCCCCTAATAAAACAAAAAAAGTCAATGAAACAATGTTAGTAAATACATATTGGTGGTGGCACCCGTTACAACTCCGACAGTCGTAAGGGAGCAGCGCTCGTATGTATATATGTAATATATAGTAAAAAACAAAAAGAGCCTGTCGCACCAAGCGACGGGGCTCTTTTCGTTTAAGCAATAATGCGTTTTGATTTCTGAAATAGTAAATAGTAAATCGTCAAATAGTAAATAACATGATGAATTTCTTAGTTGACAAAGAAGGTTATTACGGAGAGTTCGGCGGGGCATACGTTCCCGAAATCCTCCACAAATGTGTAGAAGAGTTGCAGAACACCTACCTCAAAGTGCTGCAAAGTGAGGACTTCAAGCGTGAATACGACCAGTTGCTGCGCGACTACGTGGGACGCCCTTCCCCACTCTACTTGGCACACCGCTTGTCCGAGAAGTACGGTTGCCGGATTTACCTCAAGCGTGAAGACCTGAACCACACCGGTGCCCACAAAATCAACAACAGCATCGGGCAGGTATTGCTGGCACGCCGCATGGGCAAGCGCCGCATCATCGCCGAAACCGGAGCCGGGCAGCACGGGGTGGCCACAGCCACCGTCTGCGCCTTGATGAACATGGAATGCATCGTCTACATGGGTAAGACCGACGTAGAGCGCCAGCGCGTCAATGTGGAGAAGATGAAGATGCTCGGCGCCACCGTCGTTCCCGTCACCAGTGGCAATATGACGTTGAAGGACGCCACCAACGAAGCCATCCGCGACTGGTGCTGTCATCCCTCGGACACCTACTACGTGATAGGTTCCACCGTCGGCCCGCATCCGTACCCCGACATGGTGGCACGCCTGCAGTCCGTCATCAGCGAAGAAATAAGGAAGCAGCTCCTTGAACACGAGGGACGCGAATGCCCCGACTACCTCATCGCCTGCGTAGGCGGAGGAAGCAATGCAGCCGGCACCATCTATCACTACGTCAACGACCCGCACGTGCAAATCGTCCTCGCCGAAGCCGGAGGAAAAGGCATTGAAACGGGAATGACAGCCGCCACCATCGCCCTCGGCAAGATGGGCATCATCCACGGCTCGCGCACCTACGTCATCCAGAACGAGGACGGACAGATAGAAGAGCCCTATTCCATCTCTGCCGGACTGGACTATCCGGGCATCGGCCCCATGCACGCCAACCTTGCCAAGCAGAAGCGTGCCATCGTCCTCGCCGTCAACGACGACGAAGCCATCCGCGCCGCCTACGAACTGACCCGGCTCGAGGGCATCATCCCCGCATTGGAAAGTGCCCACGCACTGGGTGCGCTGGAGAAGATGAGGTTCAAGCCGACGGACGTGGTGGTGCTGACGGTGTCGGGACGGGGGGATAAGGATATAGAGACGTATTTGAGTGATGAGTTATAAGTGATAAGTGATGAGCTATTTGAAAATACGAGATGCAATGAAATAAAATACAAGATACAATGAAACAATATGATTATAAAACAGTCAGCCGCACCATGCTCGGTGACTTGCATACGCCGGTGAGCACGTATCTGAAGGTGCGTGACATCTTCCGCAGAGCGCACTTATGGAGAGTTCCGACTATCACGCAGTGAGAACAACCGTTCGTTCATCGCTCTGTGTCCGCTGGCTAGTGTCAGCATAGACCACGGCACGGCTATCTTCCGCCTGCCGGACGACAGCCGCGAAGAGCATCCCATAACCGATGCATACCGGGTGGAGAATGCCTTGAACGATTTCCGCGCCCGCTTCCGCGTGGAGGGCGAATACAGCAATTACTGCGGACTCTACGGATACACCTCCTTCAATGCTGTCCGCTACTTCGAGAATATCCCCGTGAAGGACAGCCGCGAAGCTACCAACGATGCGCCGGACATGCTGTACATATTATATAAGTACCTCATCGTCTTCAACGACTTCAAGAATGAGATGCTGCTCCTCGAGATGCTGGCGCCCGGCGAGACCAGCGGACTGGACCAGGTACAGAAGGCCATCCATAACCGTAACTACACCGCCTACGATTTCCGCGCCGTCGGCCCCACCACCTCCCCGCTTACGGACGAGGAGCACAAGGCGAATATCCGCCGGGGCATCGCCCACTGTCTGCGCGGCGACGTTTTCCAGATAGTCCTCTCCCGCCGGTTCGAGCAGCGTTTCACAGGCGATGACTTCAAGCTCTACCGTGCCCTGCGCAGCATCAACCCTTCTCCCTATCTGTTCTATTTCGACTTCGGAGGCTTCCGCATTTTCGGCTCGTCCCCCGAAACCCATTGCCGCATCGAAGGCCGCCATGCCTATATCGACCCCATTGCCGGAACCACGAAGCGCACCGGCGATGCAGAGCAGGACGCCCTCAATGCCCGGTACCTGCACGACGACCCCAAAGAGAACGCCGAACACGTGATGCTGGTGGACCTTGCCCGCAACGACCTCTCCCGCAACTGCCACGATGTAAAGGTGGACTTCTATAAAGAGATGCAGTATTACAGCCATGTCATCCACCTCGTCAGCCGTGTCAGCGGAACGCTCCGCGAAGAGGCCGACCCCGTCAAGGCCTTCATCGACACCTTCCCTGCCGGTACCCTGAGCGGCGCTCCCAAGGTACGCGCCATGCAACTCATCAGCCAGCTGGAACCGCACAACCGTGGAGCCTACGGCGGCTGCATCGGTTTCATCGGACTGAACGGCTCGCTGAACCAGGCGATTACGATTCGTACTTTTGTCAGCCGCAACGGTGTCCTCTGGTTCCAGGCAGGCGGCGGCATCGTGGCCAAGAGCAACGACGAGTACGAACTGCAAGAGGTGAACAACAAGCTCGGCGCACTGAAAAAGGCGATTGAGATGGCAGAAAAAATGTGAGTTTATGTACGATTTGACGATTTACGATGTACGATTTGCCATGCGGCGTACATTGCGCAGCCAAATCGTACATCGTAAATAAAGTAACTTCAATCGTACATCGTAAATCGTCAAATAGTAAATAAAATAGATTGTAAATACAAAAGATGAAAACAGTTATCATAGACAATTACGACTCCTTCACCTACAACCTTGCCCATCTGGTGAAAGAGCTCGGCGCAGAAACGGATGTGCTGCGCAACGATAAATTCCGGCTCGAAGAATTGGAGCCATACGATAAAATCATCCTCTCACCCGGCCCCGGTGTCCCCGAGGAAGCCGGACTGCTGCTGAATGTCATCCGCACCTATGCCGGACGGAAACCCATACTTGGCGTCTGCCTGGGCGAACAAGCCATCGGACAAGCGTTCGGCGGAAAGCTGGTCAATCTGGAAGAGGTATTCCATGGGGTACAGACGGAGATAAGAATGAAGGGGGAAGGATTAAGGATTAGGGATGAAGGATTAGGGGGGAAGGATTATGAAGGTATTTCTCTCGAAGAAGACTATATCTTCTGCGGTTTACCCGATAGGATTCCCGTCGGACGATACCACTCCTGGGTAGTGGATACGAAGGACTTTCCCGAAGCGCTGGCCATTACCGCCATCAGCCCCGAAGGACAAATCATGGCGCTGAAACATCGGGAGTATGACATACACGGCATCCAGTTCCATCCTGAATCGGTACTGACACCCGACGGAAAAACAATCGTAAAAAACTGGCTTTTCAAATGAGGCACTTCAGAAAAAGAGTAACTTCAATCGTCAAATCGTAAATCGTCAAATCGTAAATAAAAAGATGAAAGCAATACTCACCCGTCTCTTCAACCACGAAGAGCTTACGTCGGAGGAAACCAAACAAATCCTCCTCAACATCACCAAGGAAATGTATCCTGAGGCGCAGATAGCAGCCTTGCTCACTGCCTTCCAGATGCGAAGCATCACTGTGGACGAGCTTATCGGTTTCCGCGAAGCTGATGGAGACACGCCTTCCCATCGACTTCGCCCCCTATCGCCCCATCGACATTGTAGGTACGGGCGGCGACGGAAAGAACACCTTCAACATCTCCACCTGCGCTTGCTTCGTGGTGGCGGGAGCCGGCTACAAGGTTGCCAAGCACGGCAACTACGGAGCCACTTCCGTGAGCGGAGCCAGCAATGTCATCGAGCAGCACGGCGTACGCTTCACCAACAACCCCGACACGCTGAAACGCAGCATGGAGGAGTGCAACATCGCCTACCTTCATGCCCAGCTTTTCAATCCGGCGATGAAGTTTGTCGGTCCCGTACGCAAGACGTTGGGAGTGCGCACCTTGTTCAATCTGCTCGGCCCGTTGGTGAATCCATGCTGTCCGGCATACCAGCTGCTCGGTGTGGCAGACCTCTCGCAGATGCGCCTATACACCAACGTATTCTATAAGCTCGGCATTGACTTTGCCGTGGTCAACAGCCTCGACAGCTACGACGAAATCTCCCTGACGGACGAGTTCAAGGTGATGACCCGCAACTATGAGCGCATCTACCGTCCGCAGGCCCTCGGCTTCAAGGATGCCCGTCCCGAAGAACTCTTCGGCGGCGTATGCAAGGAAGATGCGCCCGCATCTTCGACAATATCCTTACGGGGCATGCCACACCTGCACAAACGCAATGCGTCATTGTCAACGCCGCCTTTGCCATCCAGGTGATGGAGCCGCAGAAAGAGATTGAAGAGTGCATCGCCATCGCACGCGAATCATTGGATAGCGGACGGGCGCTGGCGACACTGAAAAAATTTATCGAGATTAATAAATGAAGCAATGAAAGATATACTGTCCGAAATCATCGCCCATAAGCAAACAGAGATTGAACTGCAAAAGCAAACCGTCTCTCTGGAACAGTTGCAGGAGCAAGCCGGAATCATCATCCGGGAGAATGCGGCCCACCGCCGCAGCATGAAGCAGGCCCTTGCCGCTTCTTCTACAGGAATCATCTCCGAGTTCAAACGCCGTTCACCCTCCAAAGGCTGGATAAACGAGGCTGCCCGGGCAGAGGAAATACCCGCCTCCTACGAAGCCGCCGGCGCCGGCGCCCTCTCCATCCTGACGGATGGGAAGTTCTTCGGCGGTAGCTGCGCGACATCCGCACGGCCCGTCCGCTGGTCCACATCCCCATCCTGCGCAAAGACTTCATCATCGACGAGTACCAGCTTCTGCAAGCCTGCATTGTAGGTGCCGATGCCGTATTGCTCATTGCCTCCTGCCTCAGTCCGGAGCAGTGCAGCACCCTCACCGCCCAAGCCCACGAACTCGGGCTGGAGGTATTGCTCGAAATCCACAGCCCTTCGGAACTCTCCTATATAAATAAGGAGGTCGACATGGTGGGTGTCAACAACCGCAACCTCGGCTCTTTCGTCACCGATGTGGAAAACTCCTTCCGGATAGCCCGGCAACTGCGCGAAGCCACCCACGGACCGGCATCCCCGCTCCTTGTCTCCGAAAGCGGCATTTCCGACCCCGAAACCATCTGCCGCCTGCGTGCCGCCGGCTTCCGCGGTTTCCTCATCGGCGAAACCTTCATGAAAACAGCCAACCCGGGCGAAACCCTGAAAAAGTTCATCCAAGACAGTCTCTTAATTAATAATTGAAAATTGAAAGTTGATAATTGTAAATACAAAAGTCTCTCATACAGCGTTACATCGCGCAGCCAAATTGTAAATAGTAAATTGTAAATCGTAAATAAAATGTCTCCTCTCATCAAAGTATGCGGAATGACCGAAGCAGAAAACATCCGCAATGTAGAACTGCAAGGTGTAGATATGATTGGTTTTATCTTCTACCCCAAATCTCCCCGTTGTCTGTGCCAGATGCCCGGGTATCTGCCAGCCTGCGCCAAGCGTGTCGGCGTCTTTGTCAACGAAAGTAAGGAAAACATCCTGATGTATACCGACCGTTTCAGCCTGGACTACATCCAGCTGCATGGCAATGAGGCTCCCGAGTACTGCCGTTCCCTGCACAATGCAGGCCTGCACCTCATCAAGGCTTTCTCCATCTTGCTGCCCAAGGACCTGCTTTCCGTCTCTGCCTACAACGGTCTGTGCGACTACTACCTCTTCGACACCAAGACCCCGCAGTACGGCGGTTCCGGCAACAGTTCGACTGGAACCTCCTGCACCGCTACAACGGTCCCACCCCGTTCCTGCTCAGCGGTGGCATCAACCCCTACAGCGTAAAAGCTCCGGGAGTTCCGCCACCCCTATTTCGCAGGTATCGATATCAACAGCCGTTTCGAGACGGTACCGGGAATAAAGGATGTGGAACGCATCACAAACTTCCTGAAAGAACTCAAGGGAGGTACGATTTGACGATTTACTATTTACTATTTGGCTGCGCAATATACGCCACATGGCAAATTGTACATTGTACATGGTAAATAGTAAATAGTAAATCGTAAATTGTAAAATTGTAAAATTGTAAAATTGTAAATCGTAACATGCAGCATATAGTGCGCAGCCAAATAGTAAATTGTAAATTGTAAAATTGTAAATAGAAATAGTATGTTGAACCGCATTAACCAACTTTTCCAGGACAGCCCCAAGAATCTGCTGTCCATTACTTTTGTGCAGCTGTCCCAACCTCGACGGTACTGCCGACGTTATCCGTGCCCTCGAAAGAAACGGAGTCAGCATGATTGAAATCGGAATTCCGTTCAGTGACCCCATGGCCGACGGCATTGTCATTCAGAACGCCGCCACCCGCGCCCTGCACAACGGCATGTCCCTCCGCCTGCTTTTCGAACAATTGCGCGACATCCGTCGCGATGTCCGCATCCCCCTCATCCTTATGGGGTACCTCAATCCCATCATGCAGTTCGGCTTCGAAGCCTTCTGCCAGAAGTGCGTGGAATGCGGCATCGATGGCGTCATCATTCCCGACCTCCCTTTCCGCGATTACGAAGAGAGTTACAAAGCCATCGCCTCGAAGTATGACATCCGTGTCATCATGCTCATTACCCCCGAAACCAGCGAAGCCCGCGTCCGCGAAATAGACGCCCACACCGACGGCTTCATCTATCTGGTGTCCAGTGCCGCCACCACCGGTGCCCAGAAAGACTTCGACACCCGGAAGCAAGCCTACTTCAAGAAGATAGAGGATATGAACCTGCGCAATCCACGCATGGTAGCTTCGGCATCAGCAACAAGCAGACATTCGATGCCGCTTGCGCCCACTCATCCGGTGCCATTATCGGCAGCCGCTTCGTCACGCTGCTCAACGAGAAGGAAGGAGATGCGGAAAAGGCTATCAGGCAGTTGAAGGAAGATTTGAAACAGTGAGCTTATTCAAATTTCATACAATATATTTTTCGCAATGAAAAAATAAAAGAGACAAAATCTGCAAAGACTTGTCTCTTTTATTTTCTCCCCATCTCATATTTCACTATCTTTGTGCCCGAAAAAAGCTCTAATACGAATATCATGAAAGTCGATTGCCCTTCCGTACTATTGATTTACACTGGCGGAACTATCGGAATGATAGAAAATCCCGAGACCGGTGCGCTTGAGAACTTCAACTTCGACCAACTGCTACAGCATGTTCCCGACTGAAGCGCTTCAACTACCGCATCTCTTCCTATCAGTTCGACCCACCGATCGACTCTTCCGATATGGAGCCTTCCCTCTGGGCAAAGATTGTAAAATCATCAACTACAACTACGACAATTTCGACGGCTTCGTCATCCTGCACGGTACCGATACGATGGCTATACAGCCTCCGCCCTCAGCTTCATGCTCGAGAACCTTTCCAAGCCGGTCATCCTCACCGGTTCCCAGCTTCCCATCGGCACCCTGCGCACCGACGGGAAAGAGAACCTCATCACCGCCATTGAAATAGCCGCCGCCAAGCATCCGGACGGTACCCCTATCGTCCCCGAAGTGTGCATCTTCTTCGAGAACGAGCTGATGCGGGGCAACCGTACCACCAAAATCAATGCCGAGAATTTCAACGCTTTCCGCTCCTTCAACTATCCCCCACTGGCAAAGGCAGGCATCCATATCCGCTATAACGAGCACCTCATCCGACGCCCCGACCCGTCGCGCCCCATGAAGCCGCACTACCTTTTCGACACCAATGTCGTAGTGCTCACCCTCTTTCCCGGCATCCAGGAAAGCATTATCAACTCCGTGCTTCATGTTCCCGGCTGAAAGCCGTTGTCCTCAAGACTTTCGGTTCCGGCAATGCCCCCCAGAAAGAATGGTTCATCCGCCAGCTGAAAGAAGCCAGCGAACGTGGCATTGTCATCGTCAACATCACCCAATGCCAAAGTGGCGCCGTCGAGATGGGACGTTACGAAACCGGTCTGCAACTTCTCCAGGCAGGTGTCATCAGCGGCTATGACAGTACCCCCGAATGTGCCGTCACCAAACTCATGTTCCTCCTGGGGCATGGACTGGACCAAGCCGAAATCCGCCACCGCATGAATTCCGACCTGGCAGGAGAAATCACCAAGATTTAGTAAAGCGGCAATACAGAGGGCATTTAGTAATATTGATAATTTTCAAGACAAACTTGCATTATCTATCCATACAAAATCGTTAAAAAGCGTTAACCAACATGCTTTTATCCCCCATTAATAAAGCTTATTAGTTTAAATAAACGTACTTTTGCTTACAATCAAGCAAAACAAATGTAAAATATGGGAGAGAATATCCAATACAAACGCTTTCTGCCGCTTGTTATTCTTGCAATGAGTATACTGCTGCAGGGTTGTAAAGACGATGTTTTTAACCCCGAGAAAGTGAAAGCAGCCTATCAGGATAGGTTTCCGGTCAAGAACATAGACCCGGCTATGGATTGGAAAATGACTCAGCAGGTCCGGGTCAATGTTTCTGTATCCGAAGATACCGGCATCGACTACACCATACGTATTTACGACAAGAACCCCTTAATCAGCCGGTCATCCGCCAAACTGCTGGCAGAAGGCACCGCCAATAATACAACAGTATTTACTACCGTCATGGACTGCCCTTCTGTGCTGACGAGCGCTTTTGTGTGCCGCACCGATGCACACAGCCGCAACATAGTAAAATACGTATCCATCCAAAACGGTCAGCTCCATGCCGCTTTCGGCAGTTCCCCTGCAACTACACGTGCCGCATGGACACGCAGTGTCAGCATCGAGACCTATTCACCGGAAAAGTCTGAGGCGGAAATCACCGCAATGCTATCAAGTGCCGAAGAAATAAGGCCGAATACCGATTTTCAAAACGGAAAAGCCTACAAAATCTCCAAAGACAATATATATAGGAATAAAATCAGCAAGGACGGCATGGGAAGTGACAATCCGGCCATCATCATCATTGAAGGCAGCTGGGAACCCAATGGAAACAACATGACCGTTGAACGAGGCTTCGAATTCTATGTGATTGACGGAGGGGAAATCGTGATACCGGACGAGCACACCTTCACTTTAGTGCAATCCAGCCGGTTTATCGTCTACGCGGGTGGAACCATCAAAGGGAACGACATCGAATTGACCAATGCATCCGGAGGCAGCTACAACTACAATGCCGGCACTATGGAAATAGATGATTTCCATGTCAGCCAGGGAGGAGCATTCTATAATTGCGGTACCGTGCGTGTCGATGAAATGAATTTCGACAGCGGATGCAAATTCATCAACCAGGCAAAGCCTATATCGGGAAAACCGACAGCAACATCACTATAGACAACGGATGCTATCTATATGCGGAAGAATTTGTAGGCACACTGAACATGGGAGACACCTCTTCTGCAGAGATAGAGGATTTCGGGGACCATAGCAACAATTACAACACCCAAATCACGATGGGTGACAACTCCATGATAACCGTACTTGATGAAGCAGAATTGTCACAAGCACAATTTATGGGTCCAAACAATGAATATGCACTGGTAAAAATCAATAAAATTGAAGATATAGGAAATTTCTCCAGTCAGGGAAACATTCATTATGAAGTGAAAGAAATTGACGATGATATCACCGAGGATATCTGGTGGGAAGCCAAATTCCTTGATGCCATCAAGAACACCGAAGGAACCATATCCAAATGGGGAGAATCCCCCATCACCATTCCTGCCGGAGACTGTACGGGCGAAGGCAATACTCCGGACGAGTCCGGCTCAGAAACCCCTACAGACCCGGTCTCCTATACGTACGTATTCGAAGACAACTTCCCGTTGGTAGGCGACTATGACTTCAACGACGTGGTCTTGGACGTGGAGACTACTATCACCGCGAGAAAAAGACGAACCACATCAAGCGCATACAGCTCGACGTGACCCTTGCTGCAGCAGGAGCAAGCAAGCCGTTGGGCGTAGGCTCCGGATTACCGGAATCAATAAATCCGATATCCGGGAAGTCAAGACCGGAGGCGACGATTCGCGTTTCCAGGAGTCATTCAACAGCTCGTACAACAAATTCAGGTATAACAACGTTACTTACATGGAAGATTCCGATCCGAGTGTCGTAATCCCCATCGCAGGCGAGGTGCACAATGTATTCGGAGTTGAACCGGGTGAGATGGTAAATACCGGCATTGGAGTAACCGCCAAAAAGTACACTTATGAAGTCATTATTGAACTGGCAGACCAAACCCGGACAGAGCCCCATTCTCAAAAGACAATCTGGACTTCTTCATCTGTTATCAATATAAAAGCATGGAACAACGCATGGAAGTCCATCTTTACGAATTTTGGGGATATGGCGCCACTGCCGCCGGAACCATACAGCAAGAGAATCTTGACTTGGCAGGCAACAACACGTGGGCAATCTGCGTGCCGTATGGCTTCCGCTATCCCAAAGAAACAATCAATGTGTCACGTACTGATATCCCCGAGGCAAGCGCATATCCGGAATTCATCTATTGGGCCCAAGACAGAACCCAGTATACGGAATGGTACGAACACCCGGTAGAAGAAAATGTATATAGATAAATATAGCAAACAATTATCATAAACAATGAAACAAATATTATTTGTAGATGACAAACCTGCCATAGGCAAGGTACTCTCGGTCTATTTAGGGAAAGAGAATGAGCTGGTTTATTTCGAAGATCCCGTCAGGGCCATAGAATGGCTGAATGAGGGGAACGAACCCGCTCTCATCATTTCGGACATACGCATGCCCAAGATGACCGGCAGTGAATTCCTGGCATATCTGAAAAGCAATTCACTTTTCAAGGACATTCCGGTTGTGATGCTTTCCAGTGAAGAAAGTACCACCGAGCGCATCAACCTGCTCGAAGCCGGAGCCGAGGATTTCATACTGAAACCTTTCAATCCTATGGAGCTGAAGGCCCGTATCAAGAAATTTCTCTAAACGACAAAATCAATGGATATGTTATATTATATCTACATAGGTAGCAACCGCGTCACCATCGACCACTTGAGCAAAATTACGGGAGGCATGTTCATGGCTGTTTCATCCTGCAACAAAGCGGCGAAAGTCATCGACGGTATCCGCGAACGGTACAACACATCCATCTTTACGAAGAAAGCACCCCTCAAAAGGACAGCCAGAACATCACTTTCCTGCACAAGCGCTTCCCCCGTGTCTACATCATCCTCATCACCGAAGGACTGCAGAAGGAACACCGCAAGCTCTATCTGCAGGCAGGTGTCAACAACACCCTTTCCCCCATGGCCAGCGAAGAGAGCCTCCAGCAAATGACAAAATTCCTCCAACTGCGCAAGGAGCATAAGTTGCAGGAATTCAGCCAGTCACACCGTAAGATATTCAACACCTTCCACCTGCCTATGTGGAAGCGTATCTTCGACATCCTTTTTGCCGTTGCCGTACTGATTGTGCTGTCTCCCATACTCATCGCGACAGCCATAGCCATCCGCGTGGAAAGCAAGGGAAGAGTGATTTACAAGTCCCAGCGTGTGGGCAGCAACTACCAGATATTCAACTTCCTGAAGTTCCGCTCCATGTACACCAATGCCGACAAGCGCCTGAAAGAGCTGAACGCCCTCAACCAATATAAGATAGAAGAAGAGCTTACGGACGAGCAGCCCGATATCCGCTTCGACGACCTGACCGGCACTTCTGAAGAAGAGGCTACCCTGCTGATTTCGGACGATTTTGTCATCTCTGAAGAAGATTTCCTTAAAAAGAAGGCCCAAGAAAAACAGAATACGTTTGTCAAGATAGAGAACGATCCCCGCGTCACCCGCGTAGGCCGTTTCATCCGCAAGTACAGCATTGACGAACTGCCGCAGCTGTTCAACGTCCTCAAAGGAGACATGAGCATCGTGGGCAACCGCCCGCTCCCCCTCTACGAGGCCGAGCTGCTGACCAGCGACGCATATATCGAGCGCTTCATGGCCCCTGCCGGACTGACGGGACTGTGGCAAGTGGAGAAACGAGGCGGTGCCGGGAAGATGTCGGCCGAAGAGCGCAAGCAACTGGACATTAAGTACGCCAAAGAATTTTCATTCTGGCTGGACATGAAGATACTGTGCAAGACGCTGACAGCGTTTGTGCAGAAAGAGAATGTATAAAAATAAAGATAATAGGAATTATATGGCTTTAGAGATGATAAAAAGATATATCAAGTCCATCATTTACAGTGTAATCCTTTTAGGATTGTTGGGGGTACCTTTGTCTGTGGCTGCGCAGCAGGAGTTGACACGGGAGGAGCGCATCAAGATATTGGAGCAACTCAAGATGGAGGATAAAAAAATAGAAGTCAACACATTGGGTTTAATCAGTCCGAAGACATCAATAGATATTGAGAAATTAGAATTGCCCCCTCTATCTGTCTTTCTTGATGCAGTGACAGAGAATGCGTCAGTAAAAAGAGCCCAATCCCAAGTAGAGCAACTCAAGAACCAATATCGCCTGGAAAAGCGGAACTGGTGGAACTACTTCAGACTGAACGGTAACTATTCCTACGGACGCTACAATATTATAGGCAATGCCAGTGACGAGTATACTCCTATGTACCAGACAACGATGTCAAGTGCCCAGCACAACTTCAATGTCGGGGCCAGCGTCGGCATCACCTTAGGAGACTTGTTCAACCGACCACTGAAACTGAAAGACTACCGCTATCAGATAGAGCAATTGCAGTACACGCAGGAAGGAGTTATGGAGGAGCGAAGGCTAAAAGTTCTGGAAGCCTACAATGCGGTTACCGAGCAACTGGCTACCATAAAGGCCAAAGCGGAAACGGCTGCATTGTATAACGCACAGATGAAAATATCTGAAAATAATTTCATACAAGGAGCCATTGATATCATTGCACTTTCTTTGGAACGTGCACGCCGCACCGGTGCCGTGACTAATTATGAGCAAAGCCGCGTAGCTTTACACAATTCAATCGTATTGTTAGAGATGCTGACTAATGTTAAAGTTATAACAGACAAGTAAAACTAATTATGAATATAGTACAATTTTTGGCAAGCTTCTTTTACCGCATCCGTTATTGGTTATTGTGGGGAAGCCTCCTTGTTACAGCATTAGTCATATACTTTACACAGTTTTTACCATACAGTTATACGGTAAACAGCAGTCTATATGCAGGTGTAACCAACAGCACCAATCTGGACGGAAGCCAGCTTATCAATATCAACAGTACCTTCGACAATATCATCAATATAGGCAAGTCCAAAAACACTTTGGCAAAGGTTTCGGTACGTCTGCTTGCAACCAGCCTCGTATACGGTGATGAGTGGAAAGACAACATGTACATTCAAGCCAAACATTATAGGCAGCTCGTCCAAATCCTTCCTAAAGAAGTGCTGGCTTTGGTAGACCGTTCCTCTTTGGATAAAACTACAAATAATCTGATGAATTACCGGAAAGAGAACAGCAGTAATTTTGTCTATTCCATATTCAACCGTCCCTACCCTTATTACAGTTATAGCGCATTAAGCACAATCACCATTAAACGACTGGGTACCAGCGACCTGATAGAATTGGTATATACCTCCTCCGATCCCGGTATTACGCAAAACACCCTCAAGATATTGGAAGATGAACTGTTAAAGGCTTATGAGCAACTCCGGTTCAGTGCCACGAACAGTGCTATCGCCTATTTTGAAGAACAAGTGCGCATAGCCAAAAAAGCACTTACTGCAGAAGAAGATGATTTGACAGACTATAGTGTTCAAAAACAAGTCATCAACTACGACGAGCAATCCAAGGCATTAGCTTTGACCAAATATGCGACGGACGACCGTATGGAAGAAGTGCAGCGAAACTATGGAAGCGCAGTGGCTTTACGCCAGATGTTAGAGAATAAAATGGACATACGTGCCAAGATTATACGCACAAATACTAATTTGTTGCAAGAACTGGAAAAAGTTAGTACCCTGAACCAAAGTATTCTTGAGCAAGAATATTCACCACAGAACAGAGCCAGCAGAATAGTGATAAACTTCAAAGAGAAAAAGACGCTCTGCAAAAGGCAGAAGAAAAGATAAGCCATCTCTCCGATAATTTAAACGAGTATGGTTTCTCCAAGGAAGGGGTAGGCATTCAAGAAATGGTGACAGAATGGCTGACGGCATGCATCAATGAGGCGAAAGCCAAAGCTGAAGTGAAAGTATTGGTTGACCGCCAACGGGACATTATCGACCAATACCGGGAATTCTCACCCGTAGGCACTCAAATCAAGCGGAAAGAACGTGCCGTAGCATTGCCGAAGACAATTATCGCCGACAAATAGGAGGCCTTGCCGAAGCACACCTCCGTTTGCAGAATATCAAGATGACAACTGCCAACCTGCAGGTCATAGCATCCCCCGAGTATCCGCTGACAGACAATGGCAGAAAAAGAATTATCTACGTCCTTGCCGCATTCTTCGGCAGTATGATATTCATAAGCGGCTACTTCCTGCTGATTGAATTGTTAGACCGCACTCTCCGCGACCCGGACCGCAGCAAACGCCTGACCGGACTCTCTGTCATTGCAGCATTCAACGGTGTAAGCAACTTGAAGTATCGTGGATTCCTCAAGGCCTGTAACCGGCTTGCCGCTGCCTATAGTTGCCGGCAATTGAACAACTACCTGCACCCGGACCGTCCTACTGTCATAAACCTGCTCAGCATGGAGAAACGTGAAGGAAAATCATTCCTTGCCAAATATTTCATTGATTACTGGGAAACTGAGGGTATAAAAGTGCGCCTTGTAAAATATGACCACGATTTCGATACCCAAAACAAGGGATATGTACAAGCTCAAGAATTGTCTGACTTCTGGGTTCTGAATGAAGCAGAAGAAATACCGGACATCATTTTAGTGGAATATCCTGCTGTCAGTACCGCAACTCTACCTATGTCGGTATTGAAAAAAGCAGATTTCAATTTGCTGATAGCCAACGCCGCCCGATTGTGGGGCAGAGATGACGACACCCGGTTGAAACCGTTAAAGGAAGAATTGGAAGGAACTCCTCTATTTATGTATCTCAACAATGCAGACCGCGAAGTGGTTGAAAGCTTCACCGGAGAATTGCCTCCTCACACCCCGGTTCACAGCTTCTTCAGCCGGTTGGCACAATTAGGTTTAACATCAAATCAGCAGCTGTCAAATAAATGCAAACGGATATCAAAGGACATAGCATATCTCCCTTGGCGGTAACATTATTAGTGTTCATCATCGGACTGGGTGCGCTCATCTATAGCATATTATTCAGTACTTGGGATATCACTGCATACGTTTGCCTTTCCCCTTTCTTCCTGATAATAGCAATACAAGCATTAAGAAACCCTTTTGCCGGTGTATGTTTCCTATTCACATTCAATTACTTTTTCATTCCCTGGTACAGATACACGCAGGGCAGTGGTTGAGTGTCTGGTATGATGTCGCAACCGTCACCCTGCTTGTGACGCTCCTGATATATTCCTATCACCAACAAGGTAAGATTGCATGGAAATACACCAAAAACATTCTGACGTTCGGAGGTTGCATATGGGCCATATATACTGCGGCTGAAATCATGAATCCAACAGCTCTCACGGAAGCTTGGATTTACTCCCGTGGAATCATATACAGTACCCTTGTCATGTCATTAATTGGCGTTTTAACAATGACCTCCTACAAGCGGTTGCGCGTCATTATGCTTTTTCTGTCCATATTCACATTGACAGCCGTAGCCAAAGCTGTTTACCAGAAATATGCAGGTTTTGATGAGACAGAAACAACCATGCTGATTGAAACGGAAATGTACAAGACACACCTTTTATCCGATGTCACCCGATATTTTTCCTTTTTCACAGATGCCGGAAATTTCGGTTCCAACATGGGCTTTGCCGCCATTCTGTTCGGTATCTCGGCTATCTTCGTAAAAGAACGTTCCATAAGAATCTATTATGCAATTATTGCCGTCTGTTCCATATATGCCTTGTTCATTTCCGGAACCCGCGGTGCACTGTTTGTCCCCATCGGAGGAATCATATTGTTAACTTTCCTCAGTAAAAATATCAAGCTCATGGGAGCTACAGTCTTCTTCGGATTGTTTTTTTATGTCTTTTTCGCCCATACCTATATCGGTGAAAGCAACACTTCCATCAGACGCATGCGTACAGCTTTCAGACCTACAGAAGACGCCTCATACATTGTCCGCAAAGAAAACCAAAAAAGATTGGCTGAATATCTAAAATACAAACCTTTCGGAGAAGGACTTGGTTTGGGAGGGGTAGAAGCCAGAAAATATGGTTCCCGTCTCACAACACTCATTCCCCATGATTCTTTTTATGTCAAGATATGGATGGAAACCGGCATTGTAGGATTAGTGCTTTTTCTTACCATATATGTCTGTACATTGTTAAGAGGTTGCTATCTTATCATGTTTCGGATTAAGAATAACGAGCTACGTGGAATACTCACGGCCATTGCTTGCGGTATTTTCGGACTAATGATAAGTGCCTATGGAAATGCCTTTTTCTTTCAATTCCCTACAGGATTTATAATCATTTTATTTTTGTCAGTTCTGATTAACGGGGAGCATATCGACCAACTGCTGACCCAACAAAAAATGAAAAAGAAATAGAAAATATTAAATAGAAAACATATATGAACGACATTTTTTCCATATTCAATCCCGACTGGTGGATGGACGAGAACAACAATGCCTTGCAAATGACAGACGCGGTTCTTTTCTTATTGCTGGCCATCCCCGTAGCCTACTTGTTTATCTATGCATTGGCCTCCTTGCGGAAATACAAGAATCCCTATCCACCGTCCCCCAAGCGACATCGGTTCCTGGTCCTCTTTGTTGTGCTGAAAACGGCAAGGAAGTGATAGAGTCCATCAATCATTTCCTTGACACGCAGACGTATCCGAGAGAAAAATACGACATCGCAGTGGCTGCCACACAACTGTCCGAAGAAGATTTGGTTACGCTGCTCCAGATGCCGGTCAACATTGTCGTGCCCGATAAAGAACATTGCACAAAGATATATGCCATACAGCAGGTCATGGAGCGCTATTCTCCTCATGAGTACGATGCCATCACCATATTCAATTCAGACAACAAAGTTGTTCCTAACGCATTAGAGCTTTTCAACAATGCCTACTACTCCGGATGTGATGCCATCCAAGCCCACCGCATGACGGAAAACCTGAATACCAACATCGCCGTATTAAACGCCACCAGCGAAGAAATCAACAACCACCTCTTCCGCAAGGCACATACGGCACTGGGATTCTCCTCCGCCCTCATCGGTTCGGGCATGATGTTTGATTTTGAGATGTTCCAGGAAATCGCTCCCAGATTATCAGGAAGCGATTTGGCCAAAGCTACAGAAATGGAACTTCTGAAGGAAAACATATATACCGAATACATGGAAGAAATAGTCTGCTATTGCAAAAAGACGGACGATACATCGGGGTACAGCAAAGAACGCCAACGCTGGTTGGGCTCACAGTATCGCAGCTCCATACTGGCATTGCAACAATTTCCGATAGCATTCTTACAGGGAAAGTGGGATTTATGCGAAAAATTATTCCAATGGCTACTTCCATCCCGTTTCCTGCTCATCTTATATATCACGATATGTGCCGTAGCAATGACGTTTCTGGAGTGGCCGCTTGCTACAAAATGGTATGCACTTTTAGCCGTTTTATTCATCACTTTTTTGATGGCCATGCCCGAAGGGGAAATCAGCCGCAAATTCCGGAGCGCTTTCTGGTCTCTGCCCATATTGGTAGTCACCTCTTCCATGAGCCACATCACAAGAATCTTTAAACGGAAAAAGAAAAGAAAGGCAGCAAAATGAGAATCGCCATCGAAGCCCAACGCATTTTCCGCAAAGACAAGCATGGCATGGACTTTGTCATCCTGGAGACACTGAAAGAACTGCAAAAGCGGAAAGACGGTAATGAATATTACGTATTCGTTGCTCCGGGGGAGGACTGGTGCCTGGAAGAATCGGAAAACCTCCATATCATTGAGCTTCGCTGCCCTACTTATCCTTTGTGGGAGCAGATAGCATTGCCCCAGGCCGTCAGGAAACTGAAAGCGGACTTGCTGCATTGTACATCGAATACAGCCCCGTTATGGTGTCCCGTCCCTTTGGTGCTGACGCTTCATGACATTATCTATTTGGAGCCGCGTCAGCATCGCAGTCCTTCCTTCTATCAGGAAATGGGATGGCATTACCGTCGCCTGATTGTTCCCCGCATCCTGAAGAAAGCAAGAAATATTATTACAGTTTCTCAGTTCGAGTGTACCCGCATACGCGAAGCGCTGCAACTTCCCAAAGAAGTCATTAAAGCCGTTTACAACGGCTACAGCGCTTACTTTACGATGCAGGAAACACCCGATGAGAGTATTGTGCAGAAATACATACCGCACCCGGACTTCTTTTCTTTCTTGGAAATACAGACCCCAAAAAGAATGCGGCACGTACCCTGAAAGCATACGCGTTGTATCTGAAAGCATCCCAAACGAAACGCCCCCTTCTCATTGCCGATTTAAAAGAAGAATATATCGACCAGCTTCTTCAGCAAGAAGGAATCACCGGGATAAAAGAACATCTGTATTATCCGGGATATATCGGCAACAAAGATTTAGCAACCCTTTATAATGCAGCATTTGCATTTCTCTATCCTTCCTTGCGTGAAAGTTTCGGGATTCCGATACTGGAGGCTATGGCTTGCGGCACTCCCGTAGTGACGGGCAACGTTTCGGCAATGCCCGAAGTTGCCGGTAAAGGTGCCATTTTAGTCGATCCTCAAGAACCGCAAAAAATAGCAGATGCCTTGCTACGCCTGGAAAATGATGCGACACTCTATCAGCAACAAGTAAATTACAGTCTGGAACGTGTAAAACTGTTCTCCTGGAAACACACTGCAGAAGAATATGTAAAGATATATCACTGTATTCACCAGTAACCGGCAAACATCATGAGAGACTTCATCATCACCAGCCTGCAAACATGGGACATCGAAATAGGTAGTACCATCAAGAATACTGCATTGGAAATTTCAAAGCAGAACCGAGTGCTCTACATCAACACTCCGATGGACATTTCCATCCGGCTGAGAGGGAACAGACAATCTCCGTCCTACATCCGGCGCATGGCTGTCATCAAGGGAGAGACTTCACCGCTCCGGCAAATCAACGCCAACATGTGGGTGCTGGACTGTCCTTTCATGTTGTTCTCGGCCAACTTCCTGCCTGCACCGCTTTTCAATATCGTCAACAGAAAAAACAATGCCCGCATAGCCCGATGGATTGTAGAGCAGGCTGCCGCGCTCGACTTCAAAAATTACATCCACCTTATCGATACAGACATTTACCGCAGCCGCTATCTAAAGGAGTATATCCATCCGTCTGTTAGCATCTATTACCGGCGCGACTACGTCATAGGCGAAGCCTACTGGCGCAGGCACGGCACCCGTCTTGAACCGGAACTGGCTGCTTCGGCCGACCTTGTTCTGGCAAACTCCACCCGTTTTGCCGCAGAGTTGCAAGCTACAATCCCCATACCTACCCCATCGAAACCGGCGTAAACCTAAGCTGTACAATCCGGCCAAGAAATACGAAACACCCGGTGACATGCAAGACATTCCACGCCCTATCATCGGATATATGGGTACGATAAACAGTACCCGCCTTGACGGAGACCTGCTTTATCAGATAATAAGTCAGCGTCCCGATTATAGTTTTGTGTTCACCGGACCAGAAGATGACATTTTCCGTCGGAACCGTATCCATAGTTTGAAAAATGCCTATTTCACCGGACAAAAAAAAGTGGACGAATTACCGGCCTACATAGCTGCCTACGATGTCTGCATCAATCCGCAAATGGTGAACGAGATTACCGACGGTAACTATCCATTGAAAATAGACGAATACCTGGCTATGGGTAAACCCACTGTCGCAACCAGTACCCACACCATGCGCCACATATTCGCAAATCACACGCACCTGGCCACCACCCCGGAAGAATGGCTTTCGGCCATAGACCGTGCTGTGACCGAAGCCGATGACGAAGAACTTGCCAAACAGCGCATAGCCTTTGCCGAGACCCACAGCTGGGGGCACAGTGTAAAGAAAATATACGACATAATCGATAATTTTTTGAAGGAGAAAGCTACATGAACTATCGTAACATAGACGACCTAAACCATTGCATCCTGCAACATCTCAGCATTCTGCCACGGGATTTCGACCTCATTGTCGGCGTGCCCCGCAGTGGCATGTTTCCCGCCAACCTGCTGGCGCTCTACCTGAACCTGCCGGTCACGGACATAGACTCTTTCCGCAACGGGCATATCTATCAGACCGGAGAACGGGGGAAAACTTCAACATGAACAATATACATAATGTATTGGTTGTGGATGATAGCATAGCCACGGGAAAAGCCATGAAGAAATGCCGCGAGCTCCTGAAGGACATAGAACATTTATACAACATCCAATATTGCGTCATTTATGCAGTCCCACTACACTCCCATTCCGTAGACTATTTTTTCGAAATAGTCGATTATCCCCGTTTCTTCCAATGGAACATAATGAACCACTCCATCCTGCAAAAAACGTGTATGGACATTGACGGCGTGCTTTGCGCAGACCCCACTCCGGAAGAGAACGACGACGGCGAGAAGTACCGTCATTTCCTGCTGAACGCTCCTCCGCTATTCATTCCCAAAGTCACCATCGGCACACTGGTCACTTCACGCTTGGAGAAATACCGTCCGGAGACGGAAGCCTGGCTCCAGAAGAACCATGTAAAATACAATAAGCTCGTCATGCTGAACCTGCCGGATATGGCTGCACGCCAACGGGCGAATTGCCACGCCTCCTTCAAAGCCAAAGAATACGGTTCATCCACAGACAACATGCTGTTTGTAGAAAGTTCCATGACACAAGCTGTCGAAATCAACCGCCTGACCAAGAAACCGGTACTCTGTACGGAAACGTTCCAGATGATTTATGAATCCAAATCGTTGTACTACAACCTGAAGTCGGGAGAAACATTCCCGTGGCTGCGGCGTTTTATGATAAGGATGCGCAACAAATTAAGCTCTCATTCAACCTCTTCCACCTGTAATAATGGCTGTAAAATGTGGAAAAAGTTTTTCAACGAAGCGTATAACAAAAGATTAACAAGAATAATCACCAAAGGGCTAACAATATAAATAAGCATAAATTGCCAATCAGAAACGGGAGACATAAACTTAAACAGAATACGGACGAACATATTCAAGGGAAGCTGGTGACATGCATACACTAAAAAACAAGAGCTTATCAAAAAATAAGAAGATTTCCATCTTTCCCGTTCCACAAAGTAAGCAGTCAAAGCTATAATCGATACAATGCCCAATAATATGCCGGCATTGGCTACATATAGAAATCCATCTGCTCCTCTTACGCCAATTGTACCTATAGCAAAAAGAAAGTACAAGGCTACTCCCCAAGGAAAAAAAAGATTTAAAGTCAGCAACAAAGTTACGTCCGGTAATACTAAACCATGCTCCCACAAAAAAGAAAAAGACAGCATCCATTCTAGGAATCTCCAAAGTTCCCCCTACCAGCCAAATACAACCAAGCACTAACAATATATACCAACGAAAATAACGAAGACACCAATATACTAATGGAGAAAAGACCAACATGACCATTAAATCACGTATAAACCATAAAGCTCCATTTACCGGCATTCCATTAATATTCCAAAAACTAATCAGATAATCACAAACAGTATAATCGCTCACTTGTTTATAAGCACCTGATGTCAATTGTACCGGTGATAAAACTGTAACAATCCAATGTCCCACAAGTACTACAAAGTTCCAAAACAAATATGGTATTAATAAGGTTTTAATCCTTGACTTTAGCTTCTTTTTATAGACATCAACAGAAAAGGTGGTGCGAAAGAAAAAGAGATACCCTGAAATAAAAAAAAATAAAGGAACTGCCACTGAAGCCAAAATACGTGATATAAAAAAGAGGTAGTATGATATATCGGTATCCCTGAATCCGGAATATCCAATCCCATAATACCTTCAAAAAAGAATGCCACAGAACGACTCCAACAATCATAGGAAACCGCAGTACATTCTATAACTTTTGATTGCAAATTTTTTTTTCCATTTGATTTAAATAATCATGTACAAAGTTAATGTTTTATAAGATGTTTTATCAAATTCTCCCCCCCCATTTTTTCATGCACTTTTCTTTTTCGTATAATAAATGGTAAAATACCAATAATTAAGTATCTTTGCCAAGATATTTTTTAACTAATAATGAACATAAAAAAAAACGACCCTGACCCTCCATAGCGAGGGCCAAACCGCAGTAAGCATCGAAAAGAATACTGCACACAGTAGAAATCCATTATTGGATAAGTTGGAAATCATTGCAGAGGCAATTGGCGGCTTGCTGGAAGGAAAATCGTCTTTCTCCCAAAGCGAACTGCGCAGTCTGGCCCACATACGGCAGATGACACGCATGCACAAAACAAAGTCCAGAGAACAATAGCTACTGTGAGTCAAATGTTTACGAATGTAGCAAGTGAAGGAACCCACAAAGAAAGAGCTCCACCATTTCAAACTTTTTAAAAATCACATATTTCACCATTGTAGGCTTCAGTTCCCCAGACGAAGGCCAGAACACCCATACAATAGCTTCTGGACACGCCAAAGCATGCGTTAAGCCTACAAAAGTCCATTTGCAGGCTTATCCTATTATCCCTACCTTTGCATCACTGAACAAAGAGAAAAATACTACGAAAAACGCCGTCGCCACAACAAGCAGCCCCGCTTTACGCACTACTTTTCCCCTCTAAAAAAATATATATGAAAAAGAATTTTTATTTCCAACACTCCTTAATGTCAATGTTCGACCCCAGAATGAAACACTTGGTAGACAACGAAGGACTCAGAGGACTGGGTGCCTACTGGATTATCATCGAAAAACTGTCAATCTTGCCAGAACCGCGCGCGCAACTGGATTATCTCCGTGCCTACTGCGACAGCAAGAAAATTACCTTATGCTATCTTAAGAAAATCATCCTGGAATACAACCTTTTTGAACTGGAAGAAGACGGATACTTTATGCCCAAAGAGTTGAATCCCCTACACAAAAAAGGCGAAAAAACGGAAAAACTACTCAGGAAAAGCCGGATTCCAAAGCAAAAAATGACGAAAAACAGCAAAAAGTATCGAGGAATAAAAGCAAAAAACAGTCTGATTTGTCAAGCAATACACTAAACAACAAGTATTTAGCTAAAAACGCCACAAATACTAATAAGAAGACTATAGATATTAATAAAACAACAACAGCAACAACAGAAGAAAAAGAAGCTGCTGCTGCCGATGCACTTTCATCACCCCAAACAACACCCGCTCCCATCGAACCCTGGCATACGCTGATAGACAAACTCACCGAAGAAAGTGCCTGGCTGGACGTGGCCTGCATGCACAGCGGCTATGGCAGCTTGCTGAAGACGCACATCAAAGAGGCTGTGGAGGTATTCAGGCAGCACGTCATACTGCACGACAACGGCAATGTGCTGCTGAACATGAAAGACACCCGACAATATTTCGTCAACTTCGTAAGGGCCGGCCAGCGCACCTCGCAGGAACTGCATATGCTGTTGCAGGGCCTCGAAAAGCAGCAGTCTGCCGCCGCACCGCCCAACCCCTACCGCTACGAGCAGCTGGTGAACGGACGGCGCACCTACCTGGGCTGCCCCATCCCCGACGGAGCACCGCCCCGACCGGACAATACTGCCTTCTGGAACGAAACGACCCGTTCGTGGACTTCGCAAAACCCGCCGCCGTCATCGAAAAAGCCGAAACAGAACCCCGGCTGAAACGCCACACTCCGGCATCCGGAATGCCACACGTCAGTGTTCCGAATGCCACACGTCAGCGTTCCGAATGCCACATGTCAACGTTCCGAATGCCACACCTCAGCACGTCCCAAGTGTGGCATTTACCCTCGTGAAGTGTGGCATTTCAACCCGCTAAGTGTGGCATTTCAACCCCTCAGGCTGCCCTGAAACTAAAATCTGCGTCTAAAAAATTATCAGAAAACTACTAAAGCAAACCTATATGAGAAATTTCCATCAACGCGGCATTGACACCCGCGGCCGCATCAGCGGCAAAATCAAGACCATCTGCCCGCAATGCAACGACACCCGCGGACACAAAGGCAACAAGTCACTCTCCGTAGACCTGGACAAAGGCCTGTGCTACTGCCACCACTGCGGCTACAAGCTCTACGTGCCCGACGACGCCGAAGAACGCCTCAAGCAGCAGCGCCGCGACATGCACCGGAAGCCACCGCACCGCCCCCAGCACTTCCGCCGTCCCACCTTCGACCCTGCCCGGATGCAACTCTCCGAGAACCTGGAACGCTACTGGACCACCGTCCGCTGCCTGCCGCAGGAGCTGCTGCGCACCCTGCGCATCACCGAAGAGACGGTGCGCCTCCCGGAGAGCAGCCAGGAGGAGAACTGCATCTGCTTCAACTACTTCGAGAACGGGACGCTCGTCAACACCAAATACCGCAGCGCCCTGAAGCACTTCATGATGGTGAAGGGGGCCGAGCTCATCCCCTACAACGTGGACAGCATCCTGGGCACCCCGGAGTGCATCATCACCGAAGGCGAGTTCGACGCGGCAGCCATCATCGCCGCCGGACGCAAGGACGTCGTCTCCGTGCCCGCCGGCGCCCAGAGCAACCTCACGTGGCTGGACCGCTTCGTGGAGTCGCACTTCGAAGACAAGCAGGCCATCTACATCGCCGTAGACGAGGACTCGGCAGGCAGTCGCTCCGGCAGGAACTCACGCGCCGCCTCGGAGTGGAACGCTGCCGCATCGTGCACTTCGGCGAGGGCTGCAAGGATGCCAACGAGCATCTGGTGAAATACGGCGCCGAAAGCCTCCGCATCTGCATCGAGCAAGCCGAAGAAATGCCCCTGGAAGGCATCTTCACCGCCGAAGACTGCGGCGACGACCTGCGCTCCCTCTACGAAAACGGCCTGCAACGGGGTGCTGACACCGGCTGGGAGAACTTCGACGAACACTGCACCTTCGAGCCCCGCCGCCTGCTGGTGATGACCGGACGCCCCGGCGACGGCAAGTCCGAATTCACCGATGAGCTGGTGCTGCGCCTCTGCCTGCGCCACGAGTGGAAAATCGCCTTCTTCAGCCCCGAAAACATGCCCATCGCCTACCACCTGCACAAGCTGGCGGAGAAGCTGACCGGCCACCGCTTCACCCCCGGACCGGGCATGACGGAAGCCCTCTACGGGCAGGCAGTGGCTGGCTGGACCGCAACGTGTCGCACATCCTGCCCGACGACGGGAGCTACGGCATCGACCACATCCTGGAGAAAGCCCGCCAAGTGGTGCGCCGCAAAGGGGTGCGCATCCTCGTCATCGACCCATGAACCGCCTGGAACAACGACTGGAACCAGGACAGACGGAAATGGACTACATCACCGACACGCTGAACAAGCTGGGACGTTTCGCCACCCGCAACCAGTGCCTCGTCATCCTCGTGGCCCACCCCCGCAAGGTGAACCGCAACGAAAAGGACGGCACCCGGCGCCGTGTCGAGATGAACGACATCAACGGCTCTGCCAACTTCGCCAACATGTCCGACTTCTGCCTCGTGGTAGACCGCAACGACACGAAGCAGATAGCCACCATCTACATCGAGAAGGTCCGTTTCAAACACTTGGGCAGTGCCCACACCGAAGCCAAGTTCGTCTACAACCACCTGAACGGACGCTACTGGCCCTGCGAGGAAGACGTCATCCACACCCCCCAAGGAGAGCGACCGGACCGGTGAACACGCAGTTCGACAATGAGAATTGGTTGAAAAATAATGAAGAACAAGGCAGGTTATTCGAGTAAAAATCCGTATCTTTACAAGACGGAAAGAAGAGAATAGGTGCAAGCATGTGCAAACTGTGCAATCACGTGTTATCCCTATTAAAGAAAACATACAACCTGAACTTTAAAGAATATGATGAAACAGAATGATTCCTTTGCAGAGCCACGCTTCCCCGTCCGCAGTTACGGGAAAGGCGAACTGGCCATGTACTACCTTCCGGGCATTGCCCAGCAGACTGCCGTCAACCGGCTGAACGAATGGATACGCACCGCCCCCGGGCTGGAACAACGCCTGCTTGCCACGGGCATGAACCCTTATTGCCGACGGTACACGCCCGCACAAGTGCAGCTTATGATTAATGTCTTCGGGGAGCCTTCTTAGAAGGTTCCCCCCCTTTTCACATAAATCCTCACCCCCACTCTGTCTATATGCTCACGCAATGCCTCGTTTTCAAGATTGGCATATACCACCACTTCACGCACTTCATCAAAACGAGCTAAAACAGCACATATCCTGATTACTGTTTTCCAACATATTCCATGTCTTTTTATTCAGTTTACGCACATCTATGCGAATACAAATATACCTCCTATTTGTCACAAATCCAAAACAAAAAGAAACAATAACCTCCCTTATCCTCTCCCAACCTCCTCCTA
>ENA-OQCK01000131-OQCK01000131.1-human-gut-metagenome-genome-assembly--contig:-NODE-131-length-42776-cov-3.741002_pt1 | contig 42776 bp, 39 predicted proteins | sample MGYA00242498_ERZ504578 | MGnify/ENA primary metagenome ERZ504578 (study PRJEB26092, sample SAMD00036229) | human gut metagenome | host: Homo sapiens | study: EMG produced TPA metagenomics assembly of...
AAAAGCACCATCCTTACCTAACAAAGGCTTACCGGCTTTCAGCTGCTCTATTGCCTTGTTCTTGATACTTTCAAAATCAAATTCTTCTTTCATAAAAAACTGTGTTAGCAAAATTAATATTTTATTCCTTGCTGACACAGTTTAAATTTAACATCTTCACGTGAGCAGGAAGCATCACTTCCTGCTCACGCCCTTTCTCGCATTTAGCAATACTCCCTTCTGAACCAAAGCTCGAATATAGGGTCGGAGAAAGCATACTTGTTTCCTTCTTTCTCAATGAAATCACGTTCTGTCAGCATACGCTTGTTGCGTGTGATGGTCTGTGCACTGCCCAATTCATATTTCCGCACTACGGGGATGGAGTTGAAGCGGTATTCACCATCGGCTACAGCACGAAGCATGGCAGTTTGGGCAGCAGTCAGGTTCTCGGTGTCGTTCATGAACATAGGCATGTTGGTGTCTATCAGTTGGCGGGTACGGATTTCGATAATCTCATCTGTCACTTTTTCAGACGTACCGCTCCAGATGAAATAGCACAACTGTTGCAAATACCACGAATGGCATTTCACGATGTCGCACAGTTGTTCTGCTTGCTGTTCGCTGATTTCTTTGTTCGTCCGGTGGAAGGCATTGACGATGAAGGCACCCATTCCTCTTTCTTTATCTTTTGCAGGAACAGTACTTGTCCGAAGCGGTAGAAGGGGTTAGAAGAATTGTTGAAGATGTCCATCATCATATGCCGCTTGCTTCCGTAAAAGCAATAGGAAACTTGTTGCTGCTTCTGCCAGGCAGAGCGCATTTTTCCCTCCATACTTTTGTAGCCGGGTAGTAGTGCCAGTTGTTGGAACTCGTCGATGCAGACAATCAGGTGTATGCCTTTGGCAGCTGCTATCTTTTCGGGTAGTTCCAGTATCTCCATGACACTTTTTTCTTCCAGTTCCAATTTCAGGTCAAAGGAGAGGGTATCGGTTGGGTCGCTCTTCAATGTGATACTGGGAGAAACGGCTTTAAGAAACTGTTTCACATCTTCAAGCCTCTTTTCAAGGGTGGAGGCGGCGCAAGAAATGACTTCTCGCGCAAAGATGCGGTAGAATTCAGCTTCCGTCTTGATGCTGAATGCATCAATGAAGCAGACACGGATATGCTTGTCTTCTTGTGTCAGTTCGTCCATAGCTACTTTTACAAGCGACGATTTTCCCCATCGGCGCGGTGAAATAAGCATTACGTTGATGCCCGATCCAAGCAATTCTTTCAGTTGCTTTCGTTCTTCTACCCGATTGACGAAACTTCTTTATCAACAGTGTGCCGTATTGAAAAGGTGATTTCATAAGCTTTCTGTTCTTGATTTAATGACAAATATACAAATTATACATCAATGTATAATACATCTATGTATAATTTTGTTTGAGCACATGTGCAAAAACACCCACTTTTTGCACATGAAACGGAGAACGTGAGCAAAAAAGCCTTATTTTTGCTCACGTTATTGATTCCGAGTATAGTATTAAACACAAATATACCATGAAAAGTAAGACTCTTGCATTGATTCTATTATGCTGCGCCGCCTCGCTGGGCGCTAAAGTAAAAACTGCCTGCACTGGTAGGCGACAACATGATACTGCAGCAGCAGACTGAAGTGAAACTGTGGGGAACGGCTGCACCGAAAGCCGAAGTACGCGTCACGCCTTCGTGGAACGGACAAACCTCCACTTGCCGTGCCGATAAGGACGGACGTTGGCTGCTTGCCGTGAAAACTCCGGCAGCAGGATACACGCCTTATGAGATAACCTTTGATGATGGAGAAAAAACTACGTTGACGAATGTCCTAATTGGTGAAGTATGGCTTGCTTCCGGTCAGAGTAATATGGAAATGCCCTTGAAAGGTTTTGCCGGCTGTTGCATCATGAATGGGTGGATGATATCATAGCTTCTGCCGAAAATAAGGGTGTGCGCATGTTCACCGTTCCCAAGCACCAGACTTATGAACTGCAAACCGACTGCAAAGGTAGCTGGAACATATCTTCCATAGAAACCGCACCCGATTTCAGTGCGACGGCCTACTATTTTGCCACTTCGTTGAGCCGTGCCCTCCGGATTCCGGTCGGCATCATCTGTAGCGCTTACGGTGGATCCACTGTAGAAGGTTGGATAAGCCGTGAACTGCTGGAAAACTATCCAGACATATCTCTCAACCCCGATTCCATCGAACGCCTGCATCCCATGCTCCGCCCCATGCTGATGTACAATGCCATGCTGAAGCCGCTTCAGAACTATACCATCAAAGTTCATCTGGTATCAGGGAGAGTCGAACGTAGGTCGCCATGAAACATATGCCGAACGCTTGGCCGACATGGTGCAGCTGTGGCGCAAGGAATGGGGGCTGGGCGAATTGCCTTTCTACTTTGCCGAAATAGCGCCGTACGCCTATGGAGGTACCCAGCAAGAGAAAGCTGCTTACCTACGTGAAGCGCAATTCCGTGCCCAAAGCCTGATTCCGAACAGTGCCATGATTTCGACAAACGACCTTGTAGAGCCTTATGAGATGTACAATATCCATCCCCGCAACAAGACAAAGGTAGGTCAACGCTTGAGCTATCTGGCATTGAACCTTACCTATGGATTGAAGCAGATACACTGTTTCGGCCCACAATATAAGTCATGGACTGCTAAAGGCAGTGAAGCATGGGTTTCCTTCGACCATTTGGAAATGGGTATCTGTCGCAACTATGACCTTCGCGGTTTCGAAGTGGCGGGTGAGGACCGTGTGTTCCATCCTGCCGACAAAGTATGGCTGCACTGGCAGACGAATGAAGTGGTAATCTCTTCAGAAAAGGTATCCCATCCCGTCAGCGTGCGCTATTGTTTCCATGATTTCCAGATTGGTACGATGATCGGTGGGAATGAACTGCCTACCATTCCGTTCCGTACGGATAATTGGTGAAAGAGTGAAAAGTATATAAACACTTTCATTATACTATAATATTGGGCGCGGGTTACGCGGAATCCACGGATGCAGTAAACTAAATCCGTGTAATCCGCGCCTAAAAGAAAATATCCAGAGGGTTTTGTTCCCCCTCTGTCTTTTATTGTTTCAGCAACTGTTCTGCTGCAAGTACCAGGAACATATAGTGGGACGAACCTCCTCCCAACACATACTCAGTCTGTTGCCAGAGGAACGGGAACGTCAGGAGTTCCGGGAAGTCGGGACGGATAAGCGCCGTACCGGAAATGACTCCACCGGGAATGTACGACCAGTCTGCGCGGTTCAGTCCGTAGCCTACAGTGGCTGATTGTGCGCCGACACCCGAGGCGAAGGAAGCCTGGTTGGAGCCCGGGTGGCATCCGAGAATGAAGTTGAGGCATTGAATACCGGTGCTTTCGGGAATATTTCCGGATAGGCGGTTGTCAGGAAGTAGTGCTGGAAGCCGAAACGCTGTATATCCCAGCCTGCACCCCAGATGTTCGGACGGTAGGGAACGCCATAGGGAGTCTCCTGCACTTGTTTGTTCAGTTCTTGTTCATATCCGGTCAAAGCTTTGCGGAAAGCTGCTGAAAAGGCTTTGGCTTTCTTGTTCTTCATCTGTGCGAACAGTTTTTCCACACGTGCCGTGTACCAGCCGATGCGGCCTATCTGCTTGATGATGAGCTCCTGGTTGTCCAGAATGAAGTCCATATAGGGTTGTTCGCCGGTGGTGAGGTACAGCTCTACGGCTGCCTGCACTTTGGGGAACAAGGCTCTGTTGTTGCCGCTTCCGGTAGAAGCATATACTTTGCGAGCAATGTCGAGGCAATGCACACTCAATGTATCATTGAAACCTTTCAATACACGTGATACGGCAGCCAGCTGGGCAGCTGTCGACAGTTCCCGTCCGGGGTTATCCTCCGTAAATATCCAGCGGTCGTCTTCATTACCGATTTTCCCGTCGGTCATGGCGGCGGCATCACCCAGAAGTACGTACTGGCGCAGGTCGTTGCAGATGATTCCCCGGTAGAGACGTCCCAGTGCCAGGTAGCCGTTGACTACCGTAAGGGCGCCGTTCTCTACTTGTTGCAGCAAGTCATTCTTACCGTCGGGCTGGTGGATTTCCGTCACACGGTTTATCTGGTCGATGGAAGTCACGTCGAGATTCGGGTGGAAAGCTTCGTAGGCCAGTGCCAGGATATAGGATTCTCCGGCTTGGGATTCGATGCGGAGGTCAAAGTCTCCGGCATCGTGCCAGCCGCCTATGTTCACTCCGGGAACCACTTCACCCGGTTTGAACTTGGACAGGCCCTCTTTCTGGTCGTAGCCGTCGATATGATTGTGTGCCGGTGCCATCTGGGCATCGTCCATGTGGCAGCAGTCGTGCCATACGCGGTATTTTTCGTTGACGCGCATGTGGCACATCTGTACGGGAAGGAAGTATTCCAGTACGGGTTGCCATACGCCACGGGCATATACGTCATTGTCGATGCGGAAGATGGGAGACACGGAGGTATTGTATTTAATCTTATAAAGCCCTGGTTCCTTTACATCTGTGAAGTTTACTTTCAGATAGTTATACCTCAAGAATTTACCCCAGTTGGCAGGAGTGACGTTCTTGACAACCTTTTCGCCGTCGGCATCAATGCGGATGATTTGTGCCGTTTCCTTTCTGTTGTCACGTATATCCATTTCGATGACGGCTTCCTTGTCCTGAGTGGGATGATAACCTATCTGTGAAGTCTGGATAACCGGCTGATACATCCAGTCGGCCACTACGTTCGGAGTGATAATCCATTTGACGGCACCTTTGGTGACACCCGGTTTTATGTTGCTGCGCAGTACGAACCAGCCGTTGTTGTGGTTCATACGCCCGTCAAACAGTTGCAGGTCACCGCTCAATGATTCGATGGTAACTTTGTTGTAAGGGTCATCGGGCCGGGAGGTGAACTTGGTTCCTTTGGCATAAGGTTCGCTGATGATGTCGTCTGCCACAATCGGGCTGTAACCTTTTCCTATCAGTTGTCCATGTCTGCCAGCGATTTTTTGCCGTCATGGTAGTTTCCTGTATGCAGATAGTTGGGCTGGGTTGTCATCAGGGGGGAGTTGGGCTGTTGCGGGAAGATGCCGCTCTGACCGTCCATAATCCAGGCTTGCCGAAGAGGGAACCCGGGAAGAATTCAAGGTTGAAGCCCACTTTTCCGATGAATTCCTGGGGAATGGGGCGGTCAAGATCTACGGTCACCTCTATGTTTTTACCTTTGCTTTCCACGTTTACCGTATATATAAGGTGGAGGTCCGGGTAAATCATCGGGTTGAATCCGGTGAGATGGCGTGAGGAGTCGGGATAGCACAGCGTGGCGGTGATGCTGTTGTCACCGAGCTTCCGGTCGAGCTGTTTCGGTACGGGCTGCCATTGTCCGGGTGTGGCTTCCAGACGGATATCTCCATTCGTCGCCACACGGTGTCCGTTCATGATGATACATACCCCTCCTTGGTGTCCTTCGGGATAGATATCATCAAAAGCCATGATGTCGACTCCCTGATTCTTGAAATAACCGGAGGATGTCAGCTTGAAGTCTTGCGCATGCAGCGCACTGCTGCCGCAAAGCAGTGCCAAGACTGATGCAAATAGGAAATGTTTCTTTCTCATAGTATCTATTTTTGAGTTACAAAATTTTCTACTAATATACGGACTAAAAAGGAAACGGATGGCTTTTGTTTGTAGCCAATAACGTTATGAAATGTGTCTTTTTCCTCTATTTTTATGATATTCATTGTTATATTTGTCAGACAATGGCGCTTGAGCTGCCGGATACCCACGTTTGAGCCAATAGAAGCTGATGTCTGGTAAAACAAGGACTCAGTACCCAAAAATAGCCTTTATCGGAACCAATTGTATCCCTTGAAAAAGGATGGCAATGAGTAGTGTCCATTTGTTTTTTTGTACATTTGCAATGTAACTATGGCTAACTCCTTAAATCGCTATATTATGAAACGTATGTTTTCCGTTTTTTTGCTGATTACAGTATGGTTGCTGGTTACACCTTTCCTGCAAGCACAGTCACACGTAGACAAGGTTTTAAAAGATGAAATAACCTCGGACTTGAAAGAGAATATCCTCTCTTTTTGGGAAAGATACAGCGTAGATTCTTCCGGAGGCTTTTATGGTTCATTGGGACGTGACGGTGCCCCGATAGCGGATGCTCCCAAAGGTGGTGTACTGAATGCCCGCATCCTTTGGACTTTTTCAACCGCCTACCGGATGTATGGCGATACTGCCTACCGTAAATTGGCTGACAGGGCGCAACGGTATTTCATAGATCACTTCATTGATTCGCAGTATGGAGGCGTATATTGGCTGATAAAAGCGGACGGTACCCCATTGGATACGAACAAGCAGACTTACGGCTGCTCTTATGCTATCTATGGGTTGTCCGAACATTTCAGGGCAACGGGCAACAATGAAAGCCTGCAAAAAGCCATAGAGCTTTATCGGATAATGGAGAGCAAAGTCAAAGATCCCGTAAATGATGGCTATATAGAATCCTTTACCCGCGAATGGGGAACTCCCCAAAAGCTGGGGTATGATGGAGATGGCATTGCTGCCAAAACAATGAATACACATATCCATGTATTAGAGGCATACACGGCTTTATATAAAGTATGGAAGGATAACAGCCTTTGCAAGCGCCTTGCAAAAGTAATAGACTTAATAACAACCAGGCTGTACAACCCACAAACACATCACTTGATATCATACTGTGATTTAAATTGGAATAATCTGGATGACATCGACTCTTACGGGCATGATATCGAAACTTCTTGGCTGCTGACGGAAGCTGCAGAGGCTCTGGGTGACCCGGAGGTTATCGGGAGGTGCAGGAAGGTAGCATTGGAACTTGCAGATGCTTCCTTGAAGGAGGGCATCAACCCGATGGGAGCTATGATGTATGAACGACATAAGGACAAAATCAGGAAGGACGCTTCCTGGTGGTGCCAAGCGGAAACTGTGTCGGCTGTATCAATGCCTGGCAACTGACTGGTGAACAATCTTATCTGGACAGTGCCGTCCGCACCTGGAACTTCATCAAATCACGGATGATAGACAAGGAGTATGGTGAATGGTTCAGAACGGTGCTGGAAGATGGAACTCCCCGCTACAAGGAGCCTAAAGCAAGTATGTGGAATTGTCCTTATCATAACAGCCGTATGGGGTTTGAGATTGATACCAGACTGAAATGACAACCTTTTATAGATTTGATATTATGAAGAATTTACGAATTTTCCAGTTTGGAATAGTTGTATTGCTGTGTGGTATATTATCTCTGCCGCTTTCTGCCCAGACGGAAGTGATGGCATGGAGCAATATCACGGGTGTCCGCGTAGACGGTGAATTGATAGACTTTGAGTCATCCTGCGTGTCGGAACCTTGAAAGGAGATATGGAGATTACCGGAAAGGAGAAGCAAGGTCCGTCCCGTTTTCCATCGTGAGGGGAATATGCAGGAAGTGACGGCTACTCTGCGAGGTGTAAAGTTCCATCAGAAAGTGACCGATAAGGGAAAAGGCTTGGTGGAGATTTCTATTGATGCGCTGTCGGACACTACTTTGAACCAGGCAGCCTATTACTGTATTGCTTTAAGTCCGGAAAACTACATTGATGCCAAAGTAAGGGTAAGTGGCAGGAAGCTGACCGTTACTTCGGCCAATAGGAAGTTGGAATTCAAGTTCAATAAGTCTGTAAAGGCCACGGTTGAAAAAGAGTCTACCGGTACTGTTGTGTATATCTCGCTAATGCCGATTCTGAAAAAGGCTGGGAGAACAGCATTGTCTATGGAACTGCATGCTTCCGGAGTGATAGATCACAGTGACGCGGAAATTACATTGGATATGCAGAATCCGGGAAGTTTGTTTGCAGGCTTTGGAGGGAATTTCCGCCTGCAGAATCCTGCTGCCGACCCTAAGTGATAGATTACTGTCTGGAAAACTTGCGCGTAGCTTATGGCCGTGTGGAATTTCCGTGGAGATTGTGGCAACCCGAAGAAGAATCCGATCCTATTGCCGTGGCACAGAATGGGGGACTGAACAAGCGGGTGGAGGAAAGTCTCCTCATGGCAAAGCGCTTGAAGGCGATGGGAATGCCGGTAATACTAAGCTGTTGGTTTCCGCCTGCATGGGCCATTGACGGAGGTCCTGCAAGTTATGCCCGTCAAGGTGGTGTCATTGCTTATCGTCTGGATAACCGGAAAAAGGAGAAGATTTATAAATCCATGGCAGATTATCTGTTGTATGCCAAACGGTATTATGGTATTGAGTTCTCCATGTTCTCGTTCAATGAATCGGATTTGGGTATTGATGTCCTCCACACTCCGCAGGAGCATGCAGATTTCATTAAGGAGTTCGGTGCTTATCTGGCAGGGTTGAATCTTCTACCGCATGCTGCTTGGCGACAATTCGGATGCCACTACTTCGATTTTATCCTTCCTGCTTTGAACAATCCTGAGACTCATAAGTATATTGGTGCAGTTTCTTTCCATTCATGGCGTGGTTGTGATGATGTTACGTTAAGGAAGTGGGCGGGTGCTGCCAAAGAGATTAATGTACTACTCTTGGTTGGTGAGGGTAGTACGGATGCCGCTGCTCATGGTTATGCCGAGATATTCAATGAGTCGACGTTTGCACTTTATGAAATCAATCTGTATACACGTATTTGTGCGATTTGCCAACCATTGTCCATCTTGCAGTGGCAGCTCACTTCAGACTATTCGTTGTTGTGGGGAGACGGCATTTATGGTTCCAAAGGTCCTTTGCGTCCTACGCAACGTTTCTGGAATATCAAGCAACTGGCCTCCACTCCGGCCGATGCTTTGGCCATTCCGGTCAGTAGCAGCAAGAAAAATGTAAACTGTGCGGCTTTCGGAAATATGGTGCGCGGAGAATATGCCGTCCATATGGTCAATAATAGGGCGGATTGCGAGGCTGTCATCTCCGGTATCCCTGCAGAAGTGAAGAAACTGAAAGTCTATGTGACCAATACAAAGGACTGCATGAAGGAAACTGCTGTGAAGGTGGAGAATGGACTGGTACGGGTACACTTGCCGGCTATCAGTTTCATTACCTTATTGTCGGATAAATAATTTTGAAATGGAATAATATTAATATATAAAGAATAGTGATATGAATATAACTACATGTCTGTTTACAGTTCTGGGAGGAATGGCCACTTTAGGGCATCCTTCAGAAACTGTACGTTTGAATCAGTTAGGGTATTATCCCCAGCAGGAAAAAGTAGCTGTGGTGAATGCCGGTGAGGTACGTGAATTTACCATAGTAGATGCAGCCACGGGCAATCGGCTACTTTCCGGCAAACCCGGATATACCGCTTCATCCGCTTGGTCGGATAAGAGCAGGACAATATTGGATTTCAGTGACATCACGGTACCGGGAAGATATCTTCTGTTGGTTAACGGCGATTCAGTGGCATTCGAAGTAAAGGAAAAGGTGCTGTCCCCTTTGGCCGATGCCGCTTTGAAGTCTTTCTATTACCAACGTACGGGTATGCCCATCGAAGCGACTTATGCGGTCGGTGGAGCCGTCCGGCAGGCCATCCAGATGACAAGGTGCTGGTACATCCCAATGCTGCCGGGCCGGAACGTAAGGCGGGAGCGGTGATTTCTTCTCCGGGAGGATGGTATGATGCCGGAGATTATAACAAGTACATTGTGAACTCCGCTTATTCCATCGGATTGATGCAGGCGATTTATGCCCGCTTTCCTGACTATTTTATCCGTCAACGGGTGAACATCCCGGAAAGCGGAAACCACACGCCCGATTTGCTGGACGAGATGTACTATAACCTGAAATGGATGCTGACCATGCAAGACCCTGCCGACGGAGGAGTCTACCACAAGCTGACTACCCCTTCGTTCGAGGGATTTATCAAGCCTACGGAGTGTAAGCAGCCCCGTTATGTAGTTCAGAAATCAGTAACGGCGGCATTGGACTATGCTGCGGCTTTAGCGCAGGCTTCCGTGTTGTTTGCTCCTTACGAAGAGGATTATCCTGGCTTTTCGGAAGTGGCTTTGCAGGCTGCCGAACGTGCTTATGCCTGGGCAGAAGCACATCCGCAGGCACTCTATCATCAGGATCTTCTCAACAAGCAATATCAACCTGCCGTAGTTACGGGAGCTTATGGTGATCGCAGTGCTGATGACGAATTCTTCTGGGCGGCTTCCGAGCTCTATCTTGCTACGGGAAAGCCGTTTACCGGGAACAAGTGAAGAAGCATCTGCCACTGCATATAAGACTCCTTCTTGGGGCAATACCACTGCGTTGGGCGTGTTTGCCTGGCTGCAACCGGGCAGGGAATATCAGGGTGAAGACGTGGAGTTGGCAAATGCCATGAAAGACCTGCTACTGGACTATGCTGCCGAGGCTGTGCGGGGTGCTGACCGCTCTCCTTTCCACGCTCCTTACGGCAACGATGCCAAAGATTTCTTTTGGGGATGCCTTGCCGAAGGGTGTGCTAACCAAGCCACTTCACTGGTTTGCGCCTATTTGCTTACGGGTGAGAAGTCGTACCTGACGAACGCCTACCGCAATATGGACTACATTTTAGGAAAGAATGCCACGGGATATTGTTATGTCACCGGTTTCGGGATGAAAAGTCCTCTGTATCCGCACCATCGTCTTTCTGCATCGGATGATATAGAGGCACCTCTTCCCGGTTTCCTTGTTGGCGGTCCCAATCCTGGCCAACAAGACGGTGTACCCTATCCTTCCAATCTGCCGGATGAGTCTTATGCAGATGTGGAAGTTCGTATGCTTCCAATGAAATAGCCATTAATTGGAGTGCTGCTTTGGTGGCGTTGGTGTCTTCGTTGGATGCTTTGATGTCAAAATAATGTTTCTATTCAGCCTGCTGCCTTATAAATTCGGATGGCTGATGTTGAACTCTTCTTTAAAATGTTTGGAGAATATCTTGGGGGAGTTATACCCCAAGGTATATGCAATTTCCGAAACTTGCATCTGGCTTTCTGTCAAGAGTTGTTGTGCACGTTTCATACGGATGGTCCTGATGAATTCGATGGGTTTCTTTCCCGTTATCTTAATCATTTTCTTGTAGAAATAGCTGCGTGATATATTCAGGCTGCTGGCAAGCTCCTCGACGGAAAACTCGGTTTCGCTGATATTGTCCTCTACAATCTGGATGGCTTTTTCCACCAGCTGCTGGTCAAGGGGAGTGATGGTGATACGGCTTGGCTCGATTTTAATGTCCTGATTGAATATTTCCTGACGTTTGACGTTCATCTCGATAATCTTGTTGATGCGCAGCTTGAGGACTTCCATATTGAAAGGCTTGGTGATATAGTCGTCTGCGCCAACGCTAAGCCCTTCCAATTGGTGTTCTTCACTTGCCTTAGCTGTCAGGAGGATAATGGGGATATGGGAGTAGCGTATGTCATTCTTGATGGTTGAACATAGTTCCAGACCATCCATCTCGGGCATCATGATGTCACTGACCACTAAATCAATATCTTCCTTTTCCAGTACATTCAGTGCATGTTTTCCGTTTGTGGCTTTTAATACATGATACTGCCTGGCAAGACTTCAGAGAGAAATTTCAAGAAGTCGTAGTTGTCATCTACGAGTAGTATGGTGAATGGATGGGATTCTTCTTTTATTTCCGGTCCTTCGACCGGTTCTCCGTTTTTGGTTTCATTACTGTTCTGGTGTAGGGGTAGGGCAATCAGGAATACAGAACCACAAGGCTGGTTATCCCTGACACAGACAGTACCCTGATGCATCTTTACGTATTCGGAAACAATGTGCAGTCCAATGCCGCTGCCTCCGTTGTTCGACTGGTTTTTGCCCGACTGATAGAATCTTTGGAATATTTTCTCCTTGGCTTCATCCTCTATGCCGCAACCGGTGTCGGTAAAGGTCAGTTCCAGATTTGTGCCTCTTACGGCAATATCCAGTGAGATGCTTCCTTTATTGGGAGTGAACTTGAATGCATTTGACAGGATATTTGTGCATATCTTGCGTATCTTGTCATAGTCAAAATCCATGAATACAGAATGTTGTGGAGCGGTAAGGCTATAGCTGATGTTCCGTTTCTGTGCTATCGGATCGAAAGAGTGGAATATTTCACTCAGAATGATAAGGATGTTGTCATGTTTGCATTTCAGGGTTTCAGCCTTGGCATCCAGCTTTCTGAAATCCAGCAGTTGGTTAATCAGTTCCAGCAGATAGTCGGCATTTTGTTTGACCATATCCAGAATGCCTTTACGATATTCGGGATGGTCTACGAAAAACTCTTCAAGCGGATTGATGATAAGTGACAAGGGGGTCCGCAGTTCGTGACTTATGTTGGCAAAGAACTGCAGTTTCATATTGTTGATTTTCTGCTGCCTTTCATTTTCCACCTCGATGGCCTGCATGATTTGTTTCTGCTTTTGGCGTAAGCGCAGATTGCGGATAATGGACAGAAGGATGCACAAAACGATACCGCTATATATGGTATAAGCCACCAAGTGCGCCACCAAGGAGGGAGTATCTTTATTTTCAGTTCCTTGACGTTGGGGCTCCATATGCCTTGTGAGTTGCATGCCTTGACGGATAAAGTATAGTTTCCGGCAGTCAGCATGGATAGGTTTACTTTGTTGTTTTCAGCATAAATCCAGTTGGAATGAATCTTATAGGCATATTTTATCTTATCCGTTTCCACCAGGTCGAGGGCAGAGAAGGACAGAGTGAATGAATTTTCCTTTTCAGTGAAGGAAAGATGTTGTGCACATTCAAGTGAGCTGCCGTTCAGGATGTCCGGATGGGTCATTCCGGATTTGAGCTCAATACCGGTAAGGTAAATATTGGCATCATAACTTGTGGTCAGGATGTCTTGTGGAATGATAGTCTGGTAACCTTGTGGCGTGCCTATCAGTATATTGCCGTTCTGTAGCTTGAGGATGGCGTGGACATTGGTATCGTTGCATATCAGTCCGTCGCTTACGGAGTAGTTCACGATGGCGTATGTACCGTTTGTTATTTTGATTCGTGAGATGCCGTTGCCGGTACCAATCCACATCTGGTTGTTGTTGTCTTCCGTGACGGCTCTGACGAGGTTGGCGGCAAGTCCGTTTTTCTGGTCAAGGAAGTAGATGGAGTCGTTCTTCTGGTTCCATATACTCAGTCCGTGTGGATGTCCTATCCAAAGAAGGTCCCGGCTGTCCTTATAGACAGTGAGCATATTGTTCTCCTTGAAGCGGCCGGCTTCGGCGTAGATATTATAGGCTTGGGTTTCCGTATCGATGATAATGAGTCCTCCTTTGGTCGCTACGTAAAGGGTACTGTCTTTATCATAGTACATATCTCGGACAAAGAATTCTCCCGGACGGTACAAGATGGTGTCAAACTGCCCGGTTTCCGGATTTAACCTCTGTATGTATCCTTTCATGGTACCTATCCAGATGTATCCGTGTTTGTCTACCTTTACTGTATACACATTGTTCTCGAGAAGCTGGCTGTTACTTACTGTGTATTGTTTGATTTGCCCTTTCGAGTAGCATAGCAGTCCTTTCTGGAAGGTGCCTATCCATAGGCGGTTTTTGGAGTCGATGGATAAGTCGACTACAATATTGGCGGGAGTTGCTATCTTTTCGTATGAATCGGTCACTAGTGAACGTCGGATTAGTCCCGTACCGTCTGTTCCGTAGTAAATGTATTCCTGGCTGGTGTCTTCGCAGAAGGTCAGGATATCATCATATTCCAGGGATTTGTTGCATAGTATGATTTGGGACATGGGGCTATAATAGGAAATACCGTGTTTGAAATTCCCTATGTATATGGTTCCGTCTTTGTCCCGGTAAATGGTATTCAGATTGTTGCTGGCAATGGTGTGCGGTTTCAATGGATTGTGCACCAAGTTGGTAAGCGATTTGGTCAGGGTGTTGTAAACGAACAGCCCCATATGGCTGGTAAGTATCCATACGTTGCCGTCTCCCAGGTCGAGGATGCGTTGCACGCGATTGTACTGTATGTGAGTGTTATTGTTCAGGCTGATGTCCTCCCATTGCTGTGTAAAACTGTTCTTGTGCAAAAGTAGGCTGTTTTGGAAGGTGTATACCCATAGGCTTTCGTTTTGGTCTATGTAAATGTGTGGCTCATGATTCTCCAGCAAAGGTCTATAGATGGTGGGAATGGCTATTTCCTTGACTTCGGAAGTCTGCTTGCTGATACTGTATAGGGTACCGTTGGAGTACATTATATAAATGAACTGGACACCTATATAGAGGTTTGAAATCTTTTCAACTGCCAGTGGATAGGCTTTGATGGAGCTGTTGTCCATGCTTCGTATGTAAAGTTTGGAATAGTCGTAGGCCCAAAACTCATTCTTGGATGTTTTTCCCATCCTCAGAATGTTTTTACTGGGGATTTGCAGCCCATCGAGTATGGGTTTATAGTCATTGTCGAATTTACCGGTCTTATAATTATAGATACTGTAGCCGCTGGAAGTCCTTATCCATACATTGTCGTCCGGTCCTTCGAAAATTTCGCTGATGGCATCGTCCGGCAGGTCGGAGTTGTTCTGGTAATACTGCTGGAAGGAGTAGCCGTCGTATTTGTTGAGTCCTGATTCTGTCCCCACCCAGAGGAATCCCCTATTGTCTCTGTAGATGCTTCGGACACTGTTGTTGGAGAGTCCTTCTGTTGTAGAGAGCTGCTTGAACATGACAGCGGCGGGATTTCCGCTGAGTTACCTTGAACAGTAAGGAGGAAGGCCAGGTTGCATATAAGGAATAGGAGCAGTTGTTTCATGTATTTTCTTTATTAGAAGGATTAACAATATTGTAACTGCAAACTTAAATATAATCCTTCGAACGAGCAAGGAAAGATTTGCGTATTCGTGTGGGATGATATCCTCCGTTTGGTGAAAAATAGTATGCATTTTGTTTCCAATGGCCCTATATGGGTTCTATGAAACAAAACCGGATATTAAAAGACATTTTTAAGGCATCTGTGTTTCCTTTAAGAAAAATACATTTGCAGGCGAGATCATTTAAATCCTAATAGTATGAAGAAAGAACTTTTAGCAGTGGCGATGCTGTTGTTTGCCGGTGGCAATCTGTTGGCACAGCCACATGTCAATGACGGTACTTCGTATTTGATGAACCAACCTCTGGACATGAGTACCGATTTCCGTGACTTGAGTAATACCTTGTTTTTTGCAGATCACCTGGAGTCATTCGATGCCAAGTCGGGTGAAGCTGGTGAATTGGAACGCGGGCATCTGATGCCCCGCCAAGCCTTCAATACCAACGGTGCACAGCCCCGTAAAATGAGAATGCTCGATTTCCCCTTCACTGCCTATGAAAATGACCCTAACCTCAAATTCAAGATTGACTTTGTAACTCCGCGTACGGTACGTATCCGTATGCTAACGACCCCGGTGGAACCCAAACCTGCCGCTTCCATCATGTTGGCAAAGGAACCGGGCAGGGATGGAAGCTGGAAAGTTACCGAGACGAATGACAAGATTATCTATTCCAGCGACTATGGAACCATTCAGATTAACAAGAATCCTTGGAGAATCGTCTTGAAGGATAAAGCCGGACGTATCTTGAGCCAGACTGCCGCTTTGAGCGACGCGGACTCTACGCAGGTAAAATATACGCCGTTCTGTTTTGTGAAGCGGGGAAGCGACAATGCTCGCCGCATCAATCCGGTATTTACCTTGACTGCAGATGAAATGATTTTTGGTTGCGGAGAGTCTGCCACTGGCTGAACAAGGCCGGACAGAAGGTGAACTTGTTCGTTACAGACCCACAAGGGCCTGAGACGGACCAGATGTACAAACCGATTCCTTTCTTTATGAGTAACCGGGGATATGGTATGTTTATGCATACATCCGCTCCCGTGACTTGTGATTTTGGTGCTACCTATATTGGGCTGAACAAAATGTTCATGGGTGACGAGAACCTGGATTTGTTCGTTTTCTTCGGCGAGCCGAAAGATATTCTGGACGAGTACACCGATTTGGTAGGAAAGCCGGGCATGCCCCCCTTGTGGTCTTTCGGTACGTGGATGAGCCGTATTACCTATTTCAGTGAAAAGGAAGGTTATGATGTAGCGGCCAATATCCGTAAGAACAAGTATCCGTGCGATGTTATCCATTTCGATACCGGCTGGTTTGATGTGGACTGGCAGTGTGACTATAAATTCTCCGAGAACCGTTTCCAGAATCCACAGCAGATGTTGAAGGATTTGAGGTCTCAAGGTTTCCATGTATGTTTGTGGCAGTTGCCTTATTTCACTCCTAAAAACCGTTATTTCTCTGAACTGATAGAGAAAGACATGTATGTGAAAAATGGAAATGGTGAACTTCCCTACGAAGATGTGGTGCTTGATTTTTCCAATCCGGAAACAGTAAAGTGGTATCAGGACAAACTGGCGGGATTGCTGAATATCGGTGTCAGTGCCATTAAAGTAGACTTTGGCGAGGCTGCTCCACTGAATGGTATTTACGCTTCCGGCAAGAGCGGATGGTATGAGCATAACCTCTATCCGGTGCGTTATGATATGGCAGTGTCCGAGATAACCAAGAAGTTGCACAACGAGAATATAATGTGGGCACGTGCCGCATGGGCTGGTTCCCAGCGTTATCCATTGCATTGGGGCGGTGATGCTGCAACTACGAACACGGGTCTGCTGGGTACGCTTCGTGCAGGCTTGTCCTTCGGCTTGTCCGGTTTCTCCTTCTGGAGCCATGATATGGGCGGCTTTGTAAAATCCACTCCGGAGGACTTGTATTGCCGCTGGATACCGTTCGGTTTTCTTACTTCCCATACCCGCGCGCATGGGGCACCTCCGACAGAGCCGTGGTTGTACGACAGCAAGCGTGTGCAGGATGTCTTCCGCAAGAGTGCGGAGATGAAGTACCGTCTGATGCCTTATGTGTATGCTCAGGCTAAGGAATGTACAGAAAAGGGCTTACCGATGCTAAGAGCCTTGTTTGTAGAATTCCCCGATGATCCGGGAGCATGGAAAGTGGATGACGAGTATCTCTTCGGTTCGCAGATTCTGGTTGCCCCCTTGCTTGAATCCGGTATGACGGGCCGCACAGTTTACCTTCCCGAAGGAAAATGGATAGACTACCAGACAGAGAAAGTCTACGAAGGCGGATGGCACCGGATTGAAGCAGGCAGTCTGCCGATAATCATGCTGGTACGTGACGGTTCGGTACTTCCTCATCTGAAGTTGGCGCAGTCCACTGCTGAGATGGATTGGAGCAAAATGAGCCTGAAGGTATACAGTGCTGACAAGAAGCAGGCAGAAGGATTGGTTTGTCTACCTGCCGACAACCGTATTCAGGTTGTGAAAGTGGATTGTGGAAAGGCCAAACCGCAACTGTTGAACCAGATTGAAGGCACTTCCCTGAGTTTCTGAACTTAATCTTTGAAAATCTATATTGAATTCACCCCTGTCGGTATGGAAGAGAAAGGGATATAGTTACCGAAATCTGTGCCACTATGGTGGCACAGATGTGCCTTCCCAATGGCACGGCAGTGCTCTATAGTGGCACAAAATTGTGTCGCATATCTTTTTCCCGATGTGCTTATGACCGGGGTATTTGTTAAACCTAAGTATTTAGTATTTATGAGAAATGTGATGAAGTATTTGGGTATCATGTCAGTATCGCTGGCATGTGCCGGACCTCTCTTTGCAACAAGCGTACAGCCGTTTGCAGGTGTCACTGTCGTACAGCAGAGTGTAGTTACTGTGAAGGGCCAAGTGGTGGATGAGAAAGGCGAGCCCATCATCGGTGCCAATGTCATTGTGGAAGGTACGACAAACGGTATGATTACCGATTGGACGGTAACTTCTCCTTGCAGTGTCCCGTAGGTTCTACGCTGAAGACCAGTTACATCGGTTATCTGGCGCGAACGGTCAAAGTAACCGGGAATATGAATGCTCTGAAAATTACTTTAAAGGAGGATACCGAAACCTTGGATGAGGTAGTTGTTGTGGGCTACGGTACGATGAAGAAATCCGACCTCACCGGTTCTGTGGCTTCCGTGAATGCGGAGGAAATGATGAAGCGGAATCCGGTGAACTTGGGACAAGGTTTGCAGGGAGCTGCGGCAGGTGTATCTGTCATCCGTTCTTCCGGTGACCCGGAAGGAGGTTTCTCCATCCGTATCCGCGGTGTGGCAACCGTGAATGGTTCTGCCGACCCACTCTATGTAGTGGACGGTGTGCAGGTAGGAACTTCCATCGATTTCTTGAATCCTAATGATGTAGAGTCCATCGAAATTCTGAAGGATGCTTCGGCTACGGCAATCTATGGTACTCGCGGTGCCAATGGCGTCATTATGATTACTACCAAGAACGGTGGTAAGGGGAAGGCAAAGGTGAACTTTTCGGCCAACTATGCCTCCAGTTCAATTCGAATAAGATTGATGTGGCTGATGCGGGCTTGTTTGCAAGTGCTGTACGTTCCGCCGTCAAGAATGACGGTATTGCCATGACCAATCTGGCATATGGCGAGGATTACATAGGCAGACTGAACAGCATTGACTGGCAGGATGAAATGTCACGCACGGCATTACAGCAGAACTATAACCTTTCTGCTTCGGGAGGCAGCGAAAATACCCAAGCCAACTTATCTCTGGGTTATTTGAACAACCAGGGTATCGTGATTGAGTCGAATTTTAAACGCTTGACGGCACGCGCTAATATCACTCACAAAGTGAAAGACTTTCTGCATGTAGGCTTGAACTTGAACTATGCACATTCGGAAAAGATGGGAGGAGGCAACCTGAGAAACTATGCACAAGCCATTCCAACCATGGATTATGTAGAGGACGGTGTTTTCTATTCCATGCCTATTGTGTTGCCCGACGGTACTTGGGGACATTACAAGAAAGAAGGCAATGGAGACGTGAACAAGGGAGCTGACAATCTGGTTGCTGCTGCCAAGACTGCCGACAGTATTAATAAATGGGACCGTATGCTTGCTAGTGCTTTCCTACAACTCGATTTGTACAAAGGGTTGACTTTCAAGACTATTGCCAGTTATAATTATTATACAAAAGGTTATAATGCTATACAGCCTATAATGATAGAACCTTTGGAACTCAAGACCGTAAGGACTCGTTCTCGCTGAACCAGAGCCAGTCCACTTCACTCGGTCTGGAAGCGTTCTTGAACTATGACTGGTCCAATGAGCATCACCGCGTAAGTGCAATGGCCGGTTTCTCTACCAGCGATACGAACGGTGCCTGGCTGAATTCCAGTGCCAACGATTTCCCGGCAGACAACATCCGCAAAATTTCATTGACCAATGACCCATCGTCTAAGCAAACGGATGGTGGGCTGGATTTGAAGACAAGATTCCTTTCTTACTTCGGCCGTCTGACTTATACTTTGAACGACCGCTATATTGTGACTGCAACGGTACGCCGCGACGGTTCTTCGAACTTTGGTGCCGGCAATCGTTATGGTACATTCCCTTCCGCTTCTGTAGCTTGGCGTCTTTCCGAGGAAAAGTTCATTAAGGATTTAGAACTGTTCAGTAACTTGAAGTTGCGTGCCGGATGGGGACAGACCGGTAATGCGGGCAATGGTACCAACTTGTCCATAGCACAGTTGTCTTCGGCAAATGCAATGTACTGGTTCTTTAATGGTTCGAGTGTGATTAACGGTGCCGGTATTGCCCAGCAGAAAGAAATTGATACCAACCTGAAATGGGAAACCAATGAGCAGACAAATATCGGTATTGACTTTGCCTTTATGAACAATGAGCTTTCTTTCTCTGCCGATTACTTTATCCGTGACGCAAAGGATCTGCTTCTGTATCGCCAGATTCGTCCTTCCACCGGTTTCTCCAATGTCTATACTAATGCGGGACATATCCGTAACTCAGGTTTCGAGTTTACTGCTGCGTGGAACAAGAGCTTCAGCGATTGGAATATCGGCATAAGACTGAATGGGTCTACCCTGAAGAACGAGGCTATTGAAGTCGGCGATCCGATATTCAGCAAGTCAGGTTCAGCACAAGATGGCGACAACTGGGACAACCACTCCATTACACAGAACGGCTATCCTGTAGGTTCCTACTATGGCTGGAAGGTAGAAGGCATTTTCAGAACCCAGGCCGAAATTGATGAAATGAATAGGCTGGCGGTTGAAAAGGGAGTTGAAAGTGGTGTATATCAGGACAAGACTACCCAGCCCGGCGACTATAAGTTTGTTGATTTGAATGGTGACGGGCAGATTACCGATGCCGACCGTACTGTTATAGGCAATGGATATCCCAAGTTCACTTACGGAATGAACCTTACCGCTTCCTGGAAAAACTTTGATTTCTCGATGAACTTGTACGGTGTAGCCGGTATGGATATCCTTTCTTATTCTTCGGCCCGCTTGACCTCAGTCTATGCACCCGACGGCGGTTATCAGAATGTACTGAAGGAATATATCAATAATGCATGGTCATCTTCGAATACCGGCGCCAAATATCCGCGTATCACCAAGACAGACTATAATAAGAACATGCGTGTGTCCGACGCCTACATCCAGAAGGGGGATTATCTGAAGATTTCAAATATTCAGATAGGATATACATTCCCGAAGAATGTGCTGAAACCGGTGAAAATGGAAAATGCACGCGTATTTGCCAGTGTCGACAATGTATGTACCATCTCTTCGTACAATAAGTTCGGCGATCCGGAAGTTGGTGACTCCAATGTATTGTATTCGGGATTTGACGGAGGACGTTATCCGTTCCCGATGTCGGTTACTTTCGGTCTGAGTGTACAGTTCTAATACTAACGGATAAAAAATATGATTATGAAAAACTTATATAAACTGTTGATCGGTGTGCTGGCCTTAAGCACCGTAACGTCTTGTGACGATTATTTGGAAGTGGATCATTACGATATTCTTCCGGCAGATTTCATGTTTAAAACGGAGGAGAATGTCCTTTCCGGATTGAACGGACTTTATGATACCTTTTATACGGACCAGCACGGTTCCGGTGATGACGAAACATGGGGATTCAAGCCTCAGGTATTTGCTGCCAACCATTCTACGATGGACTGTCAGGCTTCCGGTTGGGATGCGGAATGGCAGCGTCATGCCTGGAAACCCGATAAGGGTTCCCTGGAGACTGCATGGCGGATGAGTTATCGTGCAGTGGACCGTGCAAACCGTTTCCTGGCTGGCCTGGAGACGGCGGATGCCTCTATATTTGCGGACAGCAATTCCAAGACCGTTTATGAAGCGCAAGCACGTGCCATCCGCGGTTATAACTACCTTTACCTGACGAAACTTTTCGGAAGGGTACCGATGTTGCTTACCGGTGAAACCTATACTACTTCGGTAGGAAAGGCACGTCCGGAATCCGTGGATGAGACTTATGCGGCTATCGAGGAAGATTTGTCTTTTGGACGCGACCATCTGGACTGGTTACCCATGAATGGTGAATACGGACGTATAACCAAGGGGTTCTGCAAAGCTTATTTGGCCGAGCTGTATATGTTGAAGAAAGACTTTACGAAAGCCAAGACGGAACTAAAGGATATAGTGGACAGTGGAACCTATTCATTGGAGCCCTGCTTCGGTAACCTGCATGCCTGGGATACACATTGGACCAAAGAATCTGTATTTGAGGTGATGTATCATGAACAAGGATATATGGCTGGGGAGCCGATTCGTCTTCAGATGCCATGATGTGGTACGGATATATGTGTGCGGCACCCGAATGGGGAGGCTGGGGGTCTCTCTGTCTTTCTTGGGAGTTTGTACGTTCCTTTGAACCGGGTGACAAACGCCGCCAATACTCTGCTGTTGCCAAAGGGGATACGCATCCCATTACCGGGCAGACTGTAGGGGTGACAAGTGGTTTTGACGGTCTTTTCCAAGGTTCCGAAAATATGCCTACTGTTTATTCCTTGAAATACTGGAGATGCAAGCCAGGTGAGAACAACAAAGTATTCAATCCTATTTCGTTGACTTTGAAGCGTTATGCAGGCATCATGCTCGACTATGCAGAATGTTGTTTCGAGACAGGTGACAACGCTACCGGATGGAACATGATACGTCAGATACGTAACCGTGCTTGGGGTAATTTGGAGATGGGAGCGACGATGATTGACCTACCCGCCGACATGTTGAATACCCAGACGGTGGAAGTGCCGGATGCAGAGACCTATTATACAAGCTATAAAGCAGCCAAAGGCTATACTTCTCCGGTATGGAAGGTGGCGCTGATTATAGAGCGTCGCCATGAATTCAATGCCGAGTTCTCGCTTTACCATGATTTGTGCCGTATGGGTATGTGCAAAGAATGGTTTGCCGCCGAATATCCGAAGACAGCAGCCAACTCTTCACAAGAGGCTTGTCTGCAGACTGGTGACTCATTCCGTTTCTTTGAGCACGAGGCTTATCAGGAAATCTTCCCGATTCCGACGAATGAGATTCTGACCAACCCGCTCATCAATCAGGCTGACCAGAATCCGGGATATTGATAAATTATAAATAAACACTTAATAATAAAATATTTGTGAGTGAAATGTCAGGCACCAGTAGTTGTTGTGATAGACGTCAGCGTCTGTCGTGATGAAAGCCGGTGTCTGACATGACAAACACCAGTACTTGAGACGACGAACACCAGTCTCTGATAAACGGGGAATTAAACAAGGAAAAGTTTGATGGTTTTAGAGAATAATTATGGAAAGGAAGATGTTTTATTGGATAGCACTGCTGGTTGCGTCTTGTCTGGCAGGCTGCCGGTCGCATTCAGGGGAGACAGATATGCAGACACGCATGCGTACAGAGATTGTCACGAATGTCAGGGACAGCGTGTTGCCGTTTTGGATGGATTATGCAGTGGCTCCCGACAGCGGTTTTTATGGAACTGTATTGCGGAATGGTACTCCGGTAGTGGATGCTCCGAGAGGAGGGGTTCTGAATGCCCGGATTCTGTGGAGTTTTTCTGCCGCATACCGTACGTTTAAGGATGAGGCTTATCTGAAGCTTGCGGATAAATCGCAACGCTACTTCATTGATACATTTATAGACAAGGAACATGGTGGGTATATTGGCTGGTCAATCCTGACGGTGAGGTGCTGAATGCTTCCAAATATACGTATGCCATGACCTACGCCATCTATGGGCTGGCTGAACACTATCTGGCAACAGGTAACAGCGAGAGTCTGGATATGGCTGTCGGTTTATATCATACCTTGGAGGAGAAAGGCCGCGAACCGCAATATGACGGTTATGTGGAATCTTTTACTGAAGATTGGAAACAACTGGATAATTATGATAACAATGCATCCAAGACTATGAATGCGCATTTGCACGTGCTGGAAGCTTATACCCTTTTATATCAATGCTGGAAAGACGACGGACTGAGGAAAAGACTCAAGTTCTGCGCCGAGTTGTTTATGGACCGTATTTATGACTCTTCAAGGAGGCATTTTAATTTGTTCTTTGATAATGCATGGAACAGTCTGGTTGAGATGGACTCTTATGGACATGATGTAGAGGCGGGATGGCTGCTTTGTGAGGCTGCCCGTGTGTTAGAAGACCGGCAACTGATGGATAGGGCGAATCGGCTTGCGCTGGATGTGACGGATGCTTGCTTGGTGGAAGGACTGAGTGACAAAGGGTATATGATGTATGAAAAGAAGGGCGGAAGAACAACCGGGCATGCCTCATGGTGGGGCCAGATTGAAACGATGATAGCTTGTGTCAATGCCTGGCAAATCAGCGGGAATGACGTTTATCTGCAATCGGCCGATACGGTTTGGACTTTCGTAAAGGACTGTATGATAGACCGGGAATACGGTGAATGGTACAGTGATTGTTTTGATGGAGAACCCAAGAAGGATACTCCCAAAGTGAGTATGTGGCGTTGCCCGTATCATACGGTACGCTTGGGAGTAGAAATACATAATCGTTTAAAATAGTATTTATGAAGAAATTTATAGCAGGTGCAGCATCACTGATGCTTTGTATGGGGCTGCACGCCCAGGATTTCAGAATCAATCCATCGGGATATTTTGAGAATGGCGGGGCCAATGTGATGGTGTTCAGTGACGTCTACCCTGAAGGACACCAGGGAGACTGACCCTTGTTTTGAATGGAGACCGCAGGGCTGCCAATGGAGATGTGCGCTTTGAAATCTCGCAAGGGCAATGGCAGGGATTGCCCAAGATGAGAAGCCGGGTGGTGGATGAGGCTGACAATGAAATCCGTGTCACATTGAGTTATCCGGATTCGGCCAAACACATGGCAGGCTTTAATCCGATGCTTTATCCGGATTTTGTTTTTGGCTATACCATTAAGGTCAAAGGCGAGAAGGATTATCTGGTATTGACCGTTGATTTGGACCAACCGGTGCCCGAGCGGTTTGCCGGCAAGTTGGGCTTTAATCTGGAATTGGTACCTTCCACTTTGCTGGGCAAGCCGTGGATTATGGACAACCGGACGGGAGTCTTTCCCCACCAGGCGATGGGGCCCACCATGAAACAGTCTTCCAATATGGAGCATATCGGAGATTTCAACCCTGACGGGAAAGCTGATTTGGACCAGTTGCTGTTGGATAGAAAGACTTATAACCCGATGATTGCCGATGATATCGTCTCTGCTCCTTTGGCCGCAGGGAAAAAGTTTGTACTCAATCCTCAGGATGATTTGGCAAAGATTACGATTGAAAGTGAGAAAGGAGACTTGCTGCTGTATGATGGAAGGATAAATCATAACAACGGTTGGTTTGTGCTCCGTTCGGAGTTCCCGGCAGGGACAAAGGAAGGTGCGGTGAAATGGATAATCCGTCCGACAGTCACTAAAGACTGGCGTTATGCACCGGTGGTGCAAGCCTCTCAAGTAGGTTACCATCCTGGACAGAAGAAAGTGGCTGTCATAGAGTTGGATAAACGGGATACAGACTTCAAGCAACCTGCCCTTTATCGCATTGCTGCCGATGGCAGGAAACTGGTAAAGCAGCAGGCTGCCAAGGATTGGGGAGATTTCCAACGCTACCACTATCTGCAGTTCGATTTCACGGAAGTGACGGAAGAAGGGCTCTATCAGGTAATGTACGGCGATGCTGCTTCTCCGGTGTTCCGCATTGCCAAAGATGTGTGGGACAAGGGTATCTGGCAGGCAGAGGTGGAATACTTTTTGCCGGTACAGATGTGCCACATGCGTGTGAACGAAAAATACCGTGTATGGCATGACTTCTGTCATCATGACGATGCACGTATGGCCAAAACCGATATCAACCATATAGACGGATATACTCAGGGAACCTCTACTCTTTGTAAGTACCAGCCGGGTGATTTGGTTCCAGGGCTGAATGTGGGTGGATGGCACGATGCGGGGGACTATGACCTGCGTGTGGAATCCCAGGCAGGCGAGGCCTATATACTTGCCATGGCTTGTGAGAACTTTGGTACCTATTGGGACGAGACTTCCATAGATTTTGAAAAGAAGATAGTCGAGATTCACCAGCCGGATGGAAAGAATGACTTGTTGCAGCAGGTGGAAAACGGTGCTTTGACGATAGTGGCGGGTTGGAAGGCTCTGGGGCGTCTCTACAGAGGGATTCTGTGTCCTACCGTACGCCAGTATGCACACTTGGTGATGCGTCGGCCCATACAGACCATGTCAGTGGGACTGCGACGACCGCTGGGTGTTTACGGAAGACAACCCTGGTAGGGAACTTCAGGTAGCCGCTTGGCTGGCAGGTATTTCACGTGTCTTGAAGGGACATAACGATGCATTGGGAGCGGATTGTCTGGAGATAGCCCGTGAATTGTTCAGGATTACCCGCTGCGACAACAACCGGGTGCTGACAGCCAAGGTACATGCTGCCGTAGAACTTTATCTGGCGACAAAGGAAGTGGAGTACCGTGATTTCGTTTTGCAGCAGCAGGATTTCATCTGCAAGAATATCCGTCAGACGGGTTGGTTCATCGGACGTTTCGACAAAGCTGTGGGAAATGCACGTTTCAGCAAGGCTGTTCGCAAAGCACTGCCGGAGTTGCAGGCTATGTATCAGGAGTATAGCAGTAAAACTCCGTATGGAGTGCCGCATGACAGAGGTAACCGTTCTTCCGGTTCATGGGAACCCCAGCATCTGGGCTACAATTACTGTTACCTGCATGCTGCCTATCCTGACTTGTTTGCACCGGACTATATTTTCAATGCTGTCCAATACCTGCTCGGTATGCATCCGGGACGTAATCAGGCAGCGTTTGTAACGGGAGTCGGTGCCGAAACGATGAAAGCCGCCTATGGTGTCAACCGTGCCGACTGGTCTTATATTCCGGGTGGAGTGTCTCCGGGTACAAATCTGATTCGTCCCGACTTGCCCGAATTACTTCATTTCCCGTTCTTATGGCAGGAAGGTGAGTACTGTTTGGGCGGACATGCTACGTGGTTTATGTATATGGTATTGGCATCTCAGAAAATATTGAATGGTAATGAACAGTAAAATAAAGGTAGATAAGTTTGTAATTGTAGCTTTTCTGCTCTGCATGGTCTGCACTATGGCCATGCAGGCAAAAGCTTATGACAATTTTAAGGTATCGGTCTATGTACGTGCCTACGAGGTAGACAAGATGAAGGACATCCATTGGCTGGATTCGACTTGGAATGTGATTTCACAACAGTTGGAAGTGGACAAGATTTATTTGGAAACACATCGTGATTTACTGATTGTGGATGACGCCACCCTGGAGCAAGCTAAGAAATTTTTCCATGACCGGGGAATAGAGACTGCCGGAGGAATTACCTACACCATCAACGAGGCGAACAGTTTCGAGACGTTCTGCTATTCCAATCCCGAGCATCGTGAGATGGTGCGAAAGATTGCAGAACATACGGCAAAGCACTTTGACGAGTTTATTCTGGATGACTTTTTCTTCACCAGTTGCAAGTCGGACATAGAGATAAAAGCCAAAGGTACGCAGAGCTGGACGGAATACCGTTTGAAGCTGATGACTGAAGCCGGGCGCGACCTTGTGCTGAAACCTGCCAAGAAGGTGAATCCTCGTGTAAAGGTAATCATCAAGTATCCCACTGGTACGACCATTTCCAAGGTTTGGGCTTTAATCTGGAGGAAGGTCCCCAACTCTTTGACGGTGTCTGGACGGGTACCGAAACAAGGGACCCTGCCGGCAACCAGCATCTGCAGAATTATCTAAGCTATAATATTATCCGTTATTTTGATAATCTGCGTCCGGGCTACAATGGTGGAGGATGGGTGGACTCCGGTGGACTGAATCTGGGTATGGACCGCTATGCTGAGCAGCTGCATCTGACCATGCTTGCCAAGCTCCCGAAATCATTCTCTTTGCCTATAACCAGCTTCTGGGCGTGAAGTTGTCTCCCAGGTTCCGTACCCCTTGGCAGGGCATGGGCACCAGCTTTAATTATGATGAGATGACTGCCCCTATCCGGCAGAAGAACGGAACTTCCATAGAGCCTACCACCATGGCACGCATTGCGATGTTGTATTGAAACAGACTGATAACTGGTAGGTAAGTTGGGTAACCCCATTGGCATCAAGTCTACAAGCCTTTTCATGTGGCGGGTGATGATTTCTTGCAGAATTATCTGGGCATGATAGGTTTGCCGATGGATATACGTCCCGTTTTTCCGAAAGACCAACAAGTGGTGCTGCTGACTGCCCAGGCGGCTCAAGCTCCGGAGCTCATGACCGACATTAGGAAGCAATTGCAAAGCGGACGGGATGTGGTGATTACAAGCGGCTTGCTGAAAGCCATTCCTGAAAAAATTGCCGAAATAGTAGAGTTGCGTTGTACCGATTTGAAAGCTCTTGTCAATGATTTTGGCCGATATGGACAAGCCGGACGCGATTTATTGATACCGCAGGTTCAGTATTATACGAATGATGCTTGGGAAGTAGTCAGTGCGGGCCGTCCGTTGACGGGAGGAGTATCGGGGTATCCTATTTTGTTGAGAGCTCCCTATGCCGCCGGCAATCTATATGTATTGACCATTCCCGATGATATGGGAAATTTATATGATTTTCCGGCAAAAGCCTTGAATGAGATTCGCCGCATTATGAGTAGGGATATGGATATCTATCTGGAGGCTCCCTCCAAAGTCGGATTGTTTGTGTATGACAATAAAACACTGGTGGTGGAGAACTTCAATGATGAACCGGTGGAAGTGCGTATTGTTACCGATGATGAGGTGACGAGGTTGGAAAATCTGGAGAATGGAGATATTCTGGCTCCCCTTCCTGCCGAACCCGTACAGAGCAGCGTCCGGTGACACCAAAGAACTCTTTCCGTTTGTCATTACTACCCCATTCGTATAAGGCTTTCCAATATAAATGACGGGTAAGAAGATTGTCGGATAGTTATTCGGAAGGGTAACGGGAGGTCGGTTCTACAATGGGTCGGCCTCCTTTGCTTCCAGTCATCCGTGAGAATGCTTGTGTTCTTTCAATATCCTGTGCGGCAGTGTCCCGTGCCCCAGCAACTCTATCGGGCAGTTGAAGTTGCGTTCCAGCCATTCTTCCGTAACGCCGGTATCGGGATGGTAGTCCAGGGTTTCGTTGACGCAGGCAATGGACTTGACTTGCTGCAACACCGTGCCGATGTCGTGGCTGACGAGAATAATGGCGCAATCCTTGTTTATCTCTGCCAGCAGTTCGTAGAGGCGGGCTTCGAAACGCTTGTCGATGTATGTGCTGGGTTCGTCGAGAATCACCACCTGCGGGTCGGAGATGATGGCACGGCCCAGGAGGGCACGTTGCAACTGTCCGCCGCTCAAAGCGCCGATGGCACGCTGCTCCATGCCTTCCAGCCCCATGCGGGCTATCACGGCAGAGGCTTTCTCGCGGTGTCGGGCGGTGAAGCGTGAAGCCAGCGGCTTCTTGCTGCTGAGTCCTGAAAGGATGACCTCCTCTACGGTGATGGGAAATTTCCGGTCGATGCTGCTGTACTGGGGCAAGTAACCCATGGATAATTGACAATTGACAGTTGATAATTGACAATTGGCAATTTCGGAGGGGGATGGAGGCAGGAGTGATATAGAATCTCCCGGTAGTGGGTTTCAGCAGTCCCAGTATACATTTGATAAGGGTAGTCTTTCCACCACCGTTGGGACCGATGATACCCAGAAAATCACGTTCGTAGATAGTCAGGTTTATATCATGCAGTACGGTCCGGTTATCGTATCCGGCGCTGAGGTTCTTTATCTCTATAATGGGGGATGCAGGCATAGCTTCTTCTTCGTTAAATGGACAGAATCATCGTTTACTCTTTTACAAGCGCTCTGGCCGTATTCATCATCTCCTCCTCCCAGTCGTATGAGAGGGGATTGATAGCCACTACCCGGGTTCCGGTCTGCTGGGCGATAAGGTCGGCATTGCGGCGGTCGAATTCCGGCTGTACAAAGATGATGCGTACCTTCTCCTTCTTGCAGGAGTTTATCAGGCTCTTCAGATGGGCGGGGGAGGGCTCCTTTCCACCTGCTCGATAGGAATCTGGTTCAGGTTGTAGTCGCGGGCAAAGTAGGAAAGTGCCGGATGATAAATCATGAAGGCACGGTCGGCATTCGGGCTGGAAAGCATCTGGCAGATGAGGCTGTCTGTATGCTCTATCTGCCGGATGAGTACGTTGTAACGTTCCATGTAGACGCTTTCATTGGCTTTGTCTATGGCGCAGAGTGCATTCAGAATGTTTCCGGCAATGATTTGGGCGTTGATGGTGGAATTCCAGATGTGGGGTTCCACACCACCGGCGTGCGTATGGCCTTCGTGTACATGCCCGTCTTTATGATGATGTGCATGGGTATCGTCCAGAATGAGTTCCACATTCTCGGACATATCGAAGAATTGCAGGTGGGGAGCATTGTCCGTCAGTTTTTCCGTCCATGTCTGCTCGAAACCGATGTAGCCGATGCGGAAATAGGCTTTGCTTTGGGCAAGGTCGACAAGCTGCTGGGGCGTGGGGTCGTAGGTTTCCGGACTTGAACCTTTGGGCACCATGCTGACGACGGTGAATTCATCGCCGGCAATGGCTTCGGTGAAATACCGCAGCGGCTCGATGGTGACGGTAATCACGGGTTTATCGTCATTCTTCTTGTTCTGTTGGCCTCCTTGCTTGCACGAGAAGAGCAAGGTGGCTATGAGGAGTAAAAAACAAAACTTTTTCATTTACAATTTACTATTTACAATTTACAATTTGGCTGCGCTGTGGCAGGGGGCATCAACTATTCATTATCAACTATTCCTTATCCATTTATCACTTCCTCTTTCCTTCCCCTCAGTATCTCCCGTTTCCCTCCGGGGGGACCTGGGAGACGCTCTACCTTGAATCCTACGGCTTGCAGCATGCGGCGTACTACTCCTTTGGCGCAGTAGGTGGTCAGCACGCCATCAGTGCTCATGGCGGCATGGATATTCCGGAAGACTTTTTCCTCCCACATTCCCGGTTGCTTTTCGGGTGCAAAGGCATCGAAGTAGACAACATCGAACGGAGATTTATTAATCATTAACAAACTGTCAATGCTTATTGTTTCGACATCTGCCCGCACTTTTCTCAGTGTGAAATAAGGAGTTATGGCAACTTCTTCTTCCCACGCAGCCCGATGCAGTTCCTCGAACAGAGGATTGTCGCTATATTTTAGCGCATCCACCTCCGGCCATGCAAGCGGATAGAGTTCGATACCGGTATAGTGCACAGGTCTCTTTTCCTTTTCGGCAGTTTCCAGTGTAAGCAGGGCATTCAGTCCGGTGCCGAAACCGATTTCAAGGATATGCGGGCGGGCAGTAGCGGATGCTTTCAGTCCCATGTCGATGAAGATGTGCTGTGATTCTGTACGTGCCCCCTTTACCGAATGATAATGTTCATTCAGTTCCGGTACAAACAGTGTCGCACTTCCGTCTTCCGTCTTCTCTATGATTCGTTGCATCACTTCTGCTTTTGTTGAATGTTTTTATTTAGTTTAATTATCTGTGATTCAGCGTGTTGTTGCGCCTATATATCCAGCGTGCTGCATCTATACATCCAGCACGTTGCATCTATACATCCAACGCGTTGTATCTATACATCTATTGCTCAAACTCACTACATGTCAATAATTCATCATCGAAATGGCTCCTTGCAGTGCCCACAGCATAGCTATGTAGCGCACCAGTTTCCCTGCAAACATGGACGTGGTGGTCAGCATCAGATTACTGCGCATGAAGCCCAGTGCAATGGCTATGGCCTCTCCCACAAAAGGCAGAAAGGCGAAGAAAGCCATCAGTGCCCCTTTCCCTTGGAGGAAATGCTGCATCCGTTCTATCTTTTCCCTTTTTACCTTGAAATATTTCTCAATCCAGTCTATACGTCCCAGACGTCCCATGTAGTAGCACGTCATGCCTCCCAGCGTATTTCCCAAGGTGGCGGAGAGTACGCACAGTGCCGGGCTTAGACCGACCTTGACCAGTGCTACCATCACTATCTCGGAACTGAACGGAATGATGCTTCCTGCCAATAGGGCAGAGATGAACAGACCGACATATCCCCAGTCAATCAGCAGCTGTACGAGTGTATCTACAAAAGCGTCCATATGTTGAATCCTAATAGAATGAATAATCCGATAAATGCACAAATGAAGAATATATTGGAACTGCGGCTATTTGTCAGTACAAACAAGTGTCCCGCCAGGATGCTGACACCGATGAGCAGGAAGGACATCAGGTGGACACTCAATACCGGTTGCAGTCCGATATAGACAAAGATGCAGAAATTCAGCAGGATGAGGAAGTGTAGATAGCTTCGGGTGCGTATCTTGTCTTCATAGCCGGCAATGAGACAGTGTGCCGCGCTGACGATGAACAGAACAAGGAGATACCCGAGGGTGGCGAGTTCCCACGGCTGATAGTCGAACCGGGTGGGAGCGAAGGTCACCAGCTCGCGGAAGGCTGGCAGAAGAGTTCCATTTGCCCGTAGTAGAGGGCGTGTCCCAGCAACAGCCAGTAGGGTACGCTCCATCCTACCAAGGAAGCGAAGAAACTTTTGGTTGGAGAGACTGGAAGTTGTAGGCACCTATCCAGAAGATGGGGGCAAACAGCATGAGCTGCGGAAAAAGCAGGCTGCCCAGTCCGATGAAGACAAAGGCGTGGAAGAGACTGCCTGTGGGCCGTGCCTGCTGGTAGCTCTTGAAGAGGAAAAACAGTGCCACCAGGAAGGAGGCGGCTGCCAAGTCTCCCGCATACAGCATGTGCAGGCTGGGGCAGACGGATATCAGCAGGAAGTAGACAGAAGTCTGTACCGATGCCCGCATCCGGATGATGGCGAACGTATTGTTGAGCTGTATTAGGAAGTACCCGATGACGGCATACAGAATAAAGCTGAAGAGACGGTTTGCCCAGGTGGGGATGCAGAAGTCGCAGAATGTTTCCCAAAGGGAATATCCGCTTTGCTGTGTCTCCGTCTCGGGCAACAGAACAGCGGTCAGTATCCAGCAGGATACTGAAATCAGGATAGCGGTGGGTAGTGTGAACCGCCCTGCCGTTATCCGGTTCTGGAATCTCTTCGTTCTCATTTATAAGTCAAATCCGATGTCGCGACGGAAATATTTCTTCTCGAAGTTTATCATGTCGGCCACGCGGTAGCTCTTCTGCAAGGCTTCTTCCTTTGTTTCACCATAGGAGCAGACGGCGATGACACGGCCACCGGCAGTTACGGTCTGTCCGTCTTTGGTGGCTGTTCCGGCATGGAAGAGGATGCTGTCCGTTTCGGCAGCCTTCTCGAATCCGGTCATCACCTTGCCCTTTTCGTAGGCTTCCGGATATCCTCCGCTTACCAGCATGACGCAAGCGGCTGTGCGTGAGTCGAATTCCAGTGTACGCTGGTCGAGGTCGCCCTGGGCAACGCCTTCGAGTAGGTCTACCAGGTCGCTCTTGATACGCAGCATTACACTTTCGGTTTCGGGGTCGCCCATGCGGACGTTGTATTCAATTACCATCGGTTCGCCCTTCACGTTGATAAGTCCCAGGAAGATGAAGCCTTGGTAGCCGATTTCTTCTTCCAGCAGACCGTTTACGGTAGGTTCGATGATGCGGGTGCGTACTTTTTCCATAAATGTTTCGTCGGCAAAAGGTACGGGAGTAACGCTGCCCATACCGCCGGTGTTGAGCCTTTGTCGCCTTCGCCGATACGCTTGTAATCTTTGGCTACGGGCAATACCTTATAGTGGCGGCCGTCTGTCATCACGAATACGGAACATTCGATGCCGCTGAGGAACTCTTCAATGACTACCGTGGCGCTGGCATCGCCGAACATGCCGTCCAGCATTTCCTTCAGCTCTTTCTGAGCTTCTTCCAGTGTGGGGAGAATCAGCACGCCCTTGCCTGCACACAGTCCGTCGGCCTTCAGTACGTAAGGCGCTTCGAGGGAAGCGAGGAAGTCGAGTCCCTCCTGCAAGTTGTCGGCGGTGATGCTCTTGTAGCGGGCAGTGGGGATGTTGTGGCGCATCATGAAGCTTTGGCAAATTCCTTGCTACCTTCCAGTGTGGCACCTTTGGCGGTGGGGCCGATGATGTCGATATGGCAGGTGGCAGGGTCTTCCTTGAAGCTGTCGAAGATGCCTTGTACCAACGGGTCTTCGGGACCCACAACAATCATGTCGATTTCTTTCTCAAGGGCAAAGGCCTTGAGTGCGGGAAAGTCTGTCGCCTTCAGGTTCACATTCTCGCCTGCTTCGCTTGTACCTGCATTGCCGGGCGCAATATATAGTTTCTCTACTTTCGGGCTTTGGGCAATCTTCCATGCCAGAGCGTGTTCACGGCCACCGGAGCCTAATAATAATACTTTCATGGGTTCATTTACAATTTACAATGTACAATTTGTCTGTGCTGTGGGGCATCAGGTAAGTTGTACAGATTGTTATACTTAATGATTTATTCTCTCTTTTATTCTCTTCTTTCTTCTACCATCTACTCCCTATTTGCACGCCCGCACTGCATAGCAAATTGTACGGTACATTGTACATTAAAGATATTCTTCAAAATATCTTGTTATCTTCTCGTGCAGATGCACACGGTCGCGTCCCAGGACGTTGTGCTTGTGCGTGGGATAGATAAACAAATCGGGATAGTACGGGCATCCACGCACGCCTTCATGAATGAAGGGTGTGCTGCGGCACGCAGGTGTCGTCGTGGTCGTCGTGTATGATGAGCAGATGTCCTTTCAAGTTACCGGCAAGGTTTTCAGATTTGTCTGCTTGTAGCCTTCCGGGTTCGCTTGCGGAGTGTCCATATAGCGCTCACCGTACATTATCTCGTAGTATCCCCAGTCGATAACCGGTCCGCCGGCAACGCCTACCTTGAAAATTTCGGGATAGCGCAGCATCAGCGCCGTAGTCATGTGTCCTCCGAAGCTCCAGCCGTGCACGCCGATACGCTCTCCGTCCACATAAGGCTGGCTTTTCAGGAATTCTACGCCCTTCACCTGGTCTTTGCCCTCTTCGATGCCCAGCTGGCGGAAGGTGGCGTTTTCAAACTCCAGTCCACGGTTGCTGCTGCCACGGTTGTCGAGGCTGAACATGATGTAGCCTTTGTTTGCCATGTAGATGTCCCAGCCGCGGGCATCGTTCATCCAGCCGTTCGTTATCATCTGGGCGTGCGGGCCGCCGTATACGTAGACGATGGCGGGATACTTCTTTGCCGGGTCGAAGTCGGTAGGCTTTATCAGGCGGTAGTATAAGTCTGTCTTGCCGTCGGCGCTTTGATGGTGCCTACTTCTATGCTGGGCATTTCAAAGCCTTCGTAGGGGTTCTTGGCTGTCAGCAGTGTGTGTTCCCGTTGTTTTTTCGGGTTGGTGGACATCAGTTTTATGATACGGGGGCAAGTGGGCGAAGAGGCATTGTCGATGAGGTAAGTTCCCATGAAACCGGAGATTTGTGCCGAGTGCATGCCGGTTGGGTCTCCTATCAAGCTGCGTTTGCCATTCTTCAGGTTGACAGCGTAAAGGTTGCTCTGCAAAGGAGAGATTTCCGTACTCTTGATGATGAGCTCTTTCGTGTTCCGGTTAAAACCTACGATGTCTTGTACAAGCCAGGGGCCGGAGGTGAGTTGCTTCAGCAGTTCCCCTTCCGTATTGTATAGGTATAGATGGTTGAAGCCGTCACGCTGGCTTTGATAGATGAACTTGTGGCTGTCCCATGGCAGGAATAGAATGGGAGATTGCGGCTCCACATATTTGGGATGTCTCTCTTCGATGAGCACTTGTTGCAGCTTTCCGCTTTCCGCATCGTACCGGCACAGTTTGGAGTGGTTTTGGTCTCGGTTTAGCTCTATCAGATAGAGGCTTTTACCATCCGGTGCCAGGTGATGTTGGTGAAGTAGCGGTCTTTTGGGTCGCCCATGTCCAGGTAGATGGTCTTTTGAGTAGCCGGATTGTAGATACCTACCTTTACCTGATGGCTGAGCATGCCGGCCATGGGGTAGCGTATTTTATCCACCAGTGCTATTCTTGTCGTGATGTCAACCAATGGATAGGGGGTGACCATGCTTTCGTTCATTCGATAAAAGGCCAGCAGGTCCCCGGCAGGATTCCAGAAAGTGCCTTTTGAAATGCCGAATTCATTGCGGTGCACACTTTGTCCGCAGACGATACCTTCCGGTTCGTTGGTGACTTTCAGGGTTTGCCCGTCACCGGTCATCACATAGAGATATTGCCGATAGTATAAGCCAAATGGCGGCTTACCTCGTTCCAATCCTCATTTGCGGCTTGGGCGGGGCAAGGCTGGCTCCAGATGACTTTTTTCTTCTTCCAGTCGACGAGGGCACGGTACTTGCCGGTGTTCAGCAGCAGGAGTGGGTCTATTTGGACTTGAATACCCAGATTGACGCCTCGGGGTACGTTGACAGCCTTTGCAGCATGAAAGTGACGCAGTTTTCCAAGTCCTTTTTCTTCCAGCAGCGCGTTGGCTTCTTCCAATGTGATGGCAGTGAATTTCTCTCCGGGCTTGGCACCTAATCCTTTGACAGCCCATGTACCTTCTATATTGTCGATGCCAAGTTCCAGACAAGCGGCATCGCCCCACCACTGGTACGATTTGTTTTCCGGTTTGTGGTAGGTCTCACCTCCGGGAATCAGATCTTCCAGGGTCGGCTTTTTTAGTTCTTGTGCCATAGCGTTTGTTGCAAGCAGAGCAGGTACTGTTATCAGCAGTGCAAGAATGCTCTTACTTATTTTCTTTGCATTCATTCTCCTTGTCATTGTTCGTGTTATTCTTCTTCCTTCTTTCCCGCCTCTCTTCTTTTGCTTTCCGGGTAAGACTCACCCGACCTTGTTCTGCGTTCTCCACCGAATTCACGTCTTTCCCTCGGTCTGAACTCCCGTTTTTCCCCGTCTTTGAACTCTCTTCTTTCACGCGGACGGAATTCGCGCTTTTCGCTGTCCTTGAATTCTCTTGGTCTGCGTTCACCGTTGAATTCGCGTCTTTCGCCACCGAATTCACGTCTCTCTCCGCTGAATCGGGGACGGAATTCGCGTCTTTCTCCGGGTTTGAACTCTTTCCGTTCCCCAGAAGCCGGACGAAATTCTTTGCGCTCCTTGCTCAACTCCTCGCCTTCGGCACGAAATTCCTTGTACTTTCCATCGAAGATTTCGTACTGGCGGAATTCGCATTCCAGCGCACCATTGAATAAAGGTATCTTGGAGGTGGCTTTTAGCCCGATTTGGTCGAAGCACTCTTCCCGGTAAGAAAGAATCCATGCGGTGTTGCCCGTAAAGGCATGTTTCAGACGCTCGCCAATCATGGAGTAAAGGCCCAGCAGGTCGTTGGTAGAGATACGCTCACCGTAGGGAGGATTGGTGATGATGATGGATTTCTCCGCAGGTTGCTCGAATTGCTGGAAAGGTTGCAGCTTCAATACCACGTCCTTGCTTACGCCGGCAGCCTTTATATTGTGTGTGGCAATTTCGTTTGCCTTCGGGCTGTTGTCGTAACCGTATATCTTATGCGTAAATTCACGTTCCTGGCTGTCGTCATTGTATATCGTGTCGAACAGCTCCTGGTCAAAATCCACCCACTTCTCGAAAGCGAACTCCTTGCGGAATACGCCCGGAGCGATGTTGCGTGCAATCAGCGCCGCTTCGATGGGAATGGTTCCCGAACCACACATCGGGTCTATCAGGTCGCATTCGCCACGCCAGCCGGTCATCAATATCATGCCGGCGGCCAGCACCTCATTCAGCGGGGCCTCTACTGCTTCCTGGCGATAACCGCGGCGGTGCAGCGATTCGCCGCTGGAGTCGAGAGACAGCGTACATTTGGTTTCGGCAATGTGTATGTTCAGCAGCACGTCCGGTTTGTTGACACGCACGCCGGGACGTTCGCCGGTCTTCTCGCGGAAATAGTCCACGATGGCATCCTTCACCTTGTAGGAAACGAACTTGGAATGACGGAACTCTTCACTGAATACAACCGCGTCCACGGCAAAGGTCTTGTCCGTATCCAGATAGTCTTCCCATCGGATGGCTTTAATCTGTTCGTAAACCTCGTCGGCATCTTTGGCTGTGAAGTGTTTGATGGGTTTCAGTATCCGGATGGCTGTACGCAGGCAGAAGTTTGCCTTGTACATCATTTCCTTATCACCACTGAAAGATACCATGCGGCGGCCTATTTCTATTTCGTTGGCGCCAGTGCAGTCAGCTCTTGTGCCAGTACCTCTTCCAGTCCTTGGAAGGTTTTGGCAATCATTTCAAAAGATTGTTCGCTCATCTATGCATTTACTTTATGTGAATCGGCAATCTGGGTAGTTGTCACTCGTTTCTCTCATTAGTGGCTGATAACCATTTAACTACTTGAACTGCTGATTTGAGTTATTTACGATTTTAATTGTTTATTGGTTGTTTGTGACTTACTTCTTGGCCTTTGTCTGTACAATCCTTGCTCCTGCGGGAACATCTTCTGTCACCCAGATATTGCCGCCTACGGTGGCTCCTTGTCCGATGGTGATGCGTCCCAATATGGTGGCGTTGGAATAGACTATCACATTGTCTTCCAGAATGGGATGGCGGGGAATACCCTTGATGGGCTTGCCGTCTTCGTCTAGCGGGAAGCTCTTGGCACCGAGGGTCACACCCTGGTACAGCTTCACGTTGTTGCCGATGATGCAGGTCTCGCCGATTACCACACCCGTACCGTGGTCGATGGTAAAATAACCACCTATTTCCGCTCCTGGATGGATATCGATTCCCGTTTCACTGTGCGCCATCTCGGTGATGATGCGGGGAATGAGGGGAACACCCAACTTGAGCAACTCGTGTGCGATGCGGTAGTTGCTGATGGCGCGGATGGCCGGATAGCAGCTGATGACTTCGCCGAACGACTGTGCGGCGGGGTCACCGTTGTAGGCGGCTTCCACATCTGTGGCGAGTGTACGTCTCATTGCCGGCAGGTTGCTGATGAACTTGGCAGCCAATAAGGCGGCTTCTTCCCGTTGGAGCTCGGTACAACAGTTGCATTCGCCGTCGCCTGCAAAGCAGAGGCCGGCAAGGATTTGCTCGGTCAGCAGGTCGAACAAGCGTTCGACATTGACACCGATATGGTAAGTCACCGTACGGCTGTTGACCGTAGAATTTCCGAAATATCCGGGGAAGATGATGGCTCGCGCCAGTTCGATGATGTCGCGCAGCACTTTTGCCGAAGGCAGCGGGTTGCCGTCCGTATGCTGGTGAAACAGTCCTTTGTATGATTCGCTTTCCGATAGCTCATCGACTGCTTGTGTCAAAATGTGGGTAAAGTTGAGTGGACTCATTATGATATCCTTAAGTTTAAAAGTGGCAACAAAGATAGGAAATACTCGTCAAATATCCTACATATCCCTCATTTATAGTACGTATTTACCATATTTGTGGTATTTTCTACGAACCAATTTTGCGCTACTTTTGTCTTGTAAGAAATAACATACCTCGTTCCACTCCGGATTGTTAGTCTTTTCCCTTAGGGGAATGAGGAATTTAAAAACAGTTGGATTATGAAGAAGATAGCAGAACGCCTTACCGACCTGGTAGGCAACACTCCCTTGCTGGAGTTGAATAATTATAACAAGAATAAGCGTCTGAAAGCCCGTGTTATCGCCAAATTGGAATATTTTAACCCCGCCGGCAGTGTGAAGGACCGCGTGCGCTTGCATGATAGAAGATGCCGAGGCAAAAGGACTGTTGAAGCCCGGTGCTACCATCATCGAACCTACCAGTGGGAATACGGGCGTAGGGCTGGCTTTTGTGGCCGCTGCCAAAGGTTACAAGCTGATACTGACGATGCCCGACACAATGAGCTTGGAACGCCGCAACCTTTTGAAAGCCCTCGGTGCGGAATTGGTACTGACTCCGGGTGCCGACGGTATGAAAGGCGCCATAGCCCGTGCCGAAGAACTGAAAGCCGCCAACCCCGGCTCGCTGATTCTACAGCAATTTGACAACCCTGCCAATCCGGCAATGCACGAGCGTACTACCGGACAAGAAATCTGGCGTGATACAGACGGCCGGGTGGATATTTTCGTGGCCGGTGTAGGTACGGGAGGCACAGTGAGTGGTGTGGGTGCAGCCTTGAAAGCCAATAACCCGAAGGTAAAGATTGTGGCTGTGGAGCCCGAAGATTCTCCCGTACTTTCCGGTGGGAAGCCCGGTCCCCATAAAATACAAGGTATCGGTGCCGGATTTGTGCCAAAGAACTATAACAGTGCCGTAATAGACGAAGTTCTGCAGGTATCCAATGATGACGCCATACGTACGGGCCGCGAACTGGCGAAGTATGAGGGATTGCTGGTCGGCATCTCTTCGGGAGCTGCCGTTGCTGCAGCTACCCGCTTGGCACGGTTGCCCGAGAATGAAGGAAAGACGATTGTAGCGCTGCTGCCCGATACGGGAGAACGGTATCTTTCGACGCTGTTGTATGCATTTGAGGAATATCCGTTGTAAAAGTAAATATTTCTGCCGGTTATCCGCTCCATCAATGTGGAGCAGGTGACCGGCAGATGGTATTTATAGTTCGCTTGGTCTTAACCCGAATGACCGGCAGCTTATTTTCTCTACTTTTACTTCCCATATCTTGACATTGCGTACGGCGGGTTCAGCATATTTGCATTCATTTTCCGTATATTGCTTCATCAGCATGTCGAGTACGCGTCGCTTCTCTTCCATGTCTTCCACGAAGTGTACTTTCCCACGACAGATAACACTGCGCGACTTCATGCTGTAGCTGCATGCCACTTGCCGGTGCATATAAACCAGCTCGTGTCCTTCGCAGAAGGTGATGCAAACTTGCGGGTGCTTTGTTACCATCTCCACTTTACTGCCTTCCGGGCCGGAATGCAAGTATATTACCCCGTCTTGATAGGCAAAGTTCATGGGAACCGCATATGGGTTTCCTTCAAGGTCTGTGATGCCCACTATGCAGTATGGCATTTACGGATAATTTCCTCAATCTGTGTAGGGTCTGTAATAGTAATTGTCTTCATGTGCAAAGCCTCACCCCCGGCCCCTCTCCGAAAGAGAGGGGAGTGGGGAAGTGGGGATATTTAATATTGTAGGGTTATTCTTTATTTCACTTCACTCAAGTTTCGCAAGTTTTCAATTCATTGCTCTCCTCTCCCTCTCTTTCGGAGAGGGGTCGGGGGTGAGGTTACACCAGTGCAAAGTCCAGCTGCTTCTTTTCCAAGTTAGCGCGTGCCACCTTAATGTAATGGCATCTCCCAGACTATAAATTTTATTTTTGCGGCGTCCGCGCAGGCAGTAGTTCTTTTCATCGAATTCGTAATAGTCATCGTCGAGGTCGCGGATGGGAATCATGCCTTCGCACTTGTTCTCATTCAGCTCCACGTAGAGTCCCCATTCCGTTACGCCGGAGATGACGCGTCGAAGGTCTGTCCCAGGCGTTCGGTCATGAATTCTACTTGCTTGTACTTGATGGAGGCGCGTTCCGCGTTGGAGGCTATCTGCTCCATGCTGCTGCTGTGTTCGCAGAGGGCTTCGTATTTCTGTTCGGACACGGTGCGGCCTCCCTGGTCCAAGTACTTGGTGAGCAGACGGTGTACCATCATATCCGGATAGCGGCGGATGGGCGAGGTGAAATGGGTATAGTAATCGAAAGCCAAACCATAGTGCCCCACGTTATGCACGGAGTAGCGTGCCTTCTGCATGGCGCGGATGGAGACGGTTTCAATCAAGTTCTCCTCCTTCTTGCCCTGGATGTCGTCCAGCAGGTGGTTGATGGACTTGGAGATGTCGGTCTTTGTACCGCTGGTACGCAGCTTGTAGCCGAAACGGGCGATGAACTGTGCCAGGTTGTCCAGCTTCTCCGGGTCGGGGAGGTCGTGAATACGGTATGGCAACACTTTGGCTTTCTTGCCTTTGGGCACGCGGCCTATCTTTTCGGCTACGGTGCGGTTGGCAAGCAGCATGAACTCCTCTATCAGCTTGTTGGCATCTTTCGACTCCTTGAAGTAGACGCTGACGGGTTTGCCCTTCTCGTCAATTTCGAACTTCACTTCGTAGCGGTCGAAGTTGATGGCTCCTGCCTTAAAGCGGTTCTCACGCAGTATTTTGGCAAGCTTATCCAGTTGGAGCACCTCTTCCTGGAAGTCTCCTTTGCCGGTTTCTATAATCTCCTGGGCTTCTTCGTAGGTGAAGCGGCGGTCGCTCTTGATGACGGTATGTACCACGCGTGAGTTCTTCACTTCGCCTTTTTCCGTCATTTCAAAGATGACGGAGTAGGCAAGCTTCTCTTCGTCGGGGCGGAGTGAACAGATGAAATTACACAACCGTTCGGGGAGCATTGGGATGGTGCGGTCTACGAGGTAGACGGATGTGGCACGCTTCTCGGCTTCCTTGTCTATGATGCCGCCCTCTTTCACGTAGTGGGTCACGTCGGCAATGTGTACGCCTACTTCCCAAAGTCCCCCTTTCAGTTTGCGGATGGAGAGGGCGTCGTCGAAGTCCTTGGCATCCTTGGGGTCGATGGTGAAGGTGGTCACACCCCGGAAGTCCTCACGTCGGGCTATTTCCTCGGCGGAGATTTCGGCGGGTATCTTGTCGGCAGCTTTCTCTACGGCAGCGGGGTAGACATAGGGCAGGCCGAATTCCGCCAGGATGGCGTGCATCTCGGTGGTATTGTCTCCTGCGCGCCCCAGGATGTCGATTACCTGGCCGATGGGGTTCTTGGCTTTGTCGGGCCATTCCACCACCTTTACGATGGCTTTGTCGCCCGTCTTGCCGCCTTTCAACTTTTCTTTGGGGATGAAGATGTCGTTGGCAAGCGTACGGTTTTCCGTTACAAGGAAAGCGTATGACTTGGCAACTTCCAGGGTACCCACGAAGGTGTCGTTGGCACGTTCCAGTATCTCGATGACTTCTCCTTCGGCTTCGCGTCCGCGACGCTTGGCATAGAAGGCGATACGCACTTTATCATTGTTCATGGCGTGTGCCGAGTTGCGTTCGGCCACGAATATCGGTTCGCCTCCACCTTCCGGTATAAAGGAATTCTTGCCGTTGCTCTTGCGCTGGAAGGTTCCGGTCATTTCCACGCCGTGGTTGTTCAGCTTGTATTTGTGCTTGTCCACTTCTGTGATGTAGTCGTCCATCGACAGTTCGGACAAGATGTCCATGCACAGCATCTTCAGCGGATGTGTGGTGAGGTGGAGTTGTTCAAAGATGTATTTCAGGGATAATACTTCGTCTTGCTTTGTGTGGAAGAATTCCAGCAGTACTTTGACGAGCTCTTTCTTCTTCATGCGTTTGCCGGCTTCTTTCTTCTTTTGGC
>ENA-OQCK01000132-OQCK01000132.1-human-gut-metagenome-genome-assembly--contig:-NODE-132-length-42684-cov-3.744648_pt1 | contig 42684 bp, 35 predicted proteins | sample MGYA00242498_ERZ504578 | MGnify/ENA primary metagenome ERZ504578 (study PRJEB26092, sample SAMD00036229) | human gut metagenome | host: Homo sapiens | study: EMG produced TPA metagenomics assembly of...
AGAAAGCCGGACGTCGAGACAGACTTGCATGCCAGAATCCGTCCGTATTCTGCAATTTAGCGACACGGTACAGAGCTTCACGAACAGTTCTTCGTAAAACTTCCGGTTCTTGTCCTTTGCAGGCAGTTCTTTCAATATCTCCGCCAGCCCGCCGACACCCAGCCGTTGCCGCGTCCCCAGAAAACCTTCCGGCCGTTGGCCTCGCGTTGGTCAAAATACCGCCAGTCGCGATAGAAAGATTCTCTTCCTTGTCGAAAAGGTGGTCATACGTAGCTTTGTATTCGCGGTTCATGAATTTGATATACTTTTTATCACCCGTCAGGACGTATAATTTAGTGTAGACCGGAGGAGCCATAAAGAGGGCGTCACACCAAGTCCAGCGTTCCAGTGTCTCAGGTTTGCGATAATCCAGCTTGAAATCGTCCGTCGGCGGGTTCTTCATCACCCAATCCGTGCGGGCAATGGTAGGATTGAGCATATATTTGTTCTTATATTTCCGGTAAAGGTCGATAAAGAGTTGTGAAACAGCGATGTCGTCGGCATGATACATCCGCTTGTCCGGCTGCCAGCCGTTACGGCTTCCGATACGGGTGAGCCATTTAAAATAATCCTTGTTACCGTCTTCACGTTCCGCCAATTCCGCCCAGTCGAGCATACCGACATATAGTACGGCGTTTGTCCAGCTCAGGTCACCATGTTCGGCGCTTGTTGGGGTTAGCTATTTGCCAGTCGGCAACTTCTTCATCGTTTCTTTTATTTCCGCTTTACGGAAAGGAATGTTTTGTGCTTGCACGGTGAGGGTAGACAGCAGCACTGCTACGACCCCGATTTTTGTTCTTAGATTCATTCGTTTATCGTTTAAAAAATTATGAAAGTTCGGTAGTTTTTTGGTTCCAATACCCGACAAAGTACAAATATACGCCAAATATCGGATATAATTGAGGGATTTATTGGAAATATATATCCACCATGGTGGATATATAGATTCAACATATTGGCATATATGCCCAGCGTGGTGGATATATATGCCCAATAAACAGGAAGTTAATGGTACGTTATACCATTAAGAAAACGTTACTTGCTGAAGTCAATGTCCAACGGCTCAATATTGTTTTCCGAACCGGCATATCCCGGTGTCTGATTGATATGTCCCTGCACATTTGTCGAAATAGCATTCAATGCAATCGGCCACAATACATTGTGGGGAGCAATGGTATATTCATTTCCAATCGGCGTTTTCACCCCTTTGTTATAGAAATCCGTTACATCCATAATGTGGTCGTAGAAGAAGTTTTTCTCGGAGAAATTATCCATACGTAGGTACGTCCCTTATCGTCCGCCTTGCCGGTTTTAGCATAGATAAATGCGATACGGGTCAACTCCGTCTTACGCGGTTCTTCGTAATACAGTTCGCGGGCACGTTCGTCCAGAATCGTACGGATAGTCATCTGGTCAGCATCAAGTTCATCGGCTCCCGCTCTGCGGCGTACCTTGTTCACGTCATCGGCAGCTTTCTGGAGGCTGGTTGCATCACCCTTCCAAATGTATGCCTCAGCACGTAACAGATACGTTTCGGCAATACGGAAAATATACCAGTCGGCCCAACCACCGCGCCACCATTTATCTTTCTGGTCGGCAACGTTGGTCTTATAATGCGACCACCCCACCCAGTCACGAATTGTATCGTTTACCAGGATGTTTCCTTTATCGTCTTTAAAGCGAACCGGTTGTCCGTACCATTCCGTACCTTTGAGCTCAGGATTATTGTAGGTCAGGTCGGTCATTTCTATCCAGTTGCCCGGAGCATGACGAAGATCTGTGTCATCCAGTGTCCAGATCATGTGCGTATGATACCAGGTAGAACGTGCTGTACATACTCCACGACCATATTGCTCAAGATAGGGATTTTTCTTTGCATCGTTATCGGTAAATCCGTTTTTGCCGTCGGGAGTTTTAATCTCGCCGTCTTTTGCAAACCAGGGAAGCACCTGCCGTTTGATTTCCAGTCCGGCTGCCGAACGAATATCCTCACCGGCATCATAACGGTCGAGCACCATGTAAAGTACTTCTTTGTTTTCAGGCAAGGATTTATTCTCAGACTGATGCAAGTCCCAAATCACATTCTTGGTAGCGTCATTCTTGTCAACACCGAAACGCTCTGTCATTAGATAGTGCACTCCGTCATTAATGACGTTATTGGCTGATTCGATTGCATCGTCAAATTCGCCCAATGCAAGATTGATCTTTGTCAGTAAGTGATAAGCCGCAGCCTGAGTCACCATACCGATATAAACGTTGTTTTTCAGATAAGGAGCCGTACGGTCCAAATCGTTTTTCAGATACCGCAAGATTGCTTCACGCTTCGTTGAATAAAAATCATAACGTGGCCCGGTGATTTCTTCTGTGATGAACGGTATATCCCCATACTGATTCACCAGACGGTAATAACGATAAGCACGATGGAAACATGCCAATCCTTCAATTTCCTTACGTTGGTCTTCATTGTCAAACTCTGCCGTTTCCGAACGGGTCAGCAATGTATTGGCGTCTTTAATACCTTTATACAGATAGGTCCAATAGTTATTAATCTGACTTGCATTTCCTGTCAGAGAAGCACTGGGAGTAATCTGTCGAACAAGATCCTGTGGAGAGTTTGCCGCGTCAGTACGTCCGTTGACACTTATATCCGAAAAGAAATATTCGGAAAGGATACAAGGGTCGGCAGAACCCGATGTGGGATAAAAATCAAAGTAACGGACGTCACGGTTCAACATATCCGTTCCGGTCTTCAGGCCGTTGTAATCCGCAAAAGAGATCTCCGGCGTATAGAATGAAAGTGGCTTCGGGTCCAGCCAATCCGAACAACTACTTGCTAATACAGCTACTCCAATCATGCAGCAATGCCTGTTTTCTTATTATTTAGTTTCATCAGTCTGTAGATATTATAAAGTCAAGTTAATACCAAAATAAATTACTCTCGGGGTATTTGCATCACTGTTTTCCGGGTCGTAACCGGGCCAACCGGAGATATAACCTGCATTCTTCATCGTAGCATTGACGTTCAGGTTCTGAATCCGCAGCGGCTCTATCAGCTTCTTCGGGAAAGTATATCCGATTGAGATATTATCAAAACGCAGGAAAGAAGCGTTCTTGTAAATGGCATACGAAACGCCGGCAGGTTCTTGTTGGCCAGACGCGGATATTCATTGTTACGGTTTTCCGGCGTCCAGTAGTCACGTTTAATCTGGTTCGTCACGTTCAGCAAAGCATTGTCGTTGGTAAAACGTCCCAATGTCTTTTTATGTCCGATATAGGAGTACATATTGAACGAGATATTGAAGTTCTTGAACAACGTGAAATCATTACGCATACTCCAACGCAGACGCGGCATCGTAGTTCCCTGGAATTCCTTATCCGTATTGTCATATTTGTAGTTCATGTCTTTATCCAGCAGATGAACGTCACCCGGCTGCTGACCGTATTTGGCAGCTTCTTCACGTTCTTCTTCCTGCCAGATTCCCACTACCTTGTAATCCCAGATTTCATCAATATCGTGTCCGATGAAACGCTTGTTCTTGATATCGTCCGCTTCACGTTGGCCGATAACGTTACCGTCTGCATCTTTCACATCTTCCATGATTCCGTACAGGTGAGTTATCTTGTTCTTGTTATAAGCCAGGCTGAAAGAAGTACGCCATGTAAGCTTATCCATTCTGATGTTGGTAGAGTTCAGTGAAAGCTCGACACCGGTATTCTGTACCTCACCGATATTAGACATCACGGAGCTGTAACCGATCAGGCTGGGCAACTCACGGCTGACAAGCAGGTCGGTCGTAATCTTCTTATATACATCCAGGTTCGCGCTCAGTCTGCCTTTCAGGAAAGTCAGGTCCGTACCGATATTCCATGAAGTCGTTGATTCCCATTTCAGGTTGGGGTTAGCATAGTAGAAGCGTAGAAAGTGTTGGCGGTCACCAGACTGCCGGTTGCCGGATCCACATAAATGTATTTGCGCGGGGCCAACTGCATGAATGCAGCATAAGTACCTACGGCACGGTTACCGTTCTTACCCCATGAGAGACGCAGTTTACCATATTCGAACCAATCCGGACGGTGCAGGAATTTCTCTTCAGAGAACACCCAACCAATGCGATAGCCGGAAAAGTGGCACGCGGGTTGGCAAGACCGAAAGCCGAATATCCGTCACGACGTACAGTGGCGGTAATCAGGTAACGCTGGTCGTATACATAGTGCAGACGTCCCATAAAGGCGTCTCCTGTACGGTAGACATCATCACTGGATACGTTAGGGCTGGTACCGAAACCGATACCTCCATAACCCAGTTCGTCGGTAGGCAGGAAGTTTTCATTCGTCATTTCATCATGCCAACGCTGGAACTTCTCCCAGTTGGCAAGGAAAGTAAAGTCAAAAGCGTGCTTGCCGAATGTCTTGTTCCACTTCAGCATATTATCCCATTGCCAATAGAAATCCTTCGTATGCGTACGTTCCACACGGCCGTTCTGCGAACCGGAGTCGGGAGAAGCGGCTGCCTTATGGAAAAGATAGTTTGTCCATTCAAAACGCGGAGAATAAGTAGTCTGGATAGAAAAGCCCAAAGAGGGTGATTTTCAGATAAAGAGCTGCATTCAAGTTCTCGATGTCATTGCGTTTATTCTGGAAAGCCGGAGCAAGCAACGGGTTGCTCTGGTTATTGTTACCGGTAGGGTATTGTTTCAAAGTCACTCCATCGTCTTCGTAAAGGCTTCCGAAAGGTGAAAGAGTAGTGTAATTGCCGGATGAACTACTGATATATCCCTCATCACGTGAAGTAAACTGTGCGTTCACACCGTAAGTAAGGAAGCTCTGTATCTTATTCTCCAGGTTGATACGTGCACGGATAGCACTGTATCCTCCGCCACGCACGTTACTCTCGTTTTTCAGGTAGTTGATAGATGAATAATAAGACATTTCGTCTTTCTTTCCTGCCACGCTGACCGTGTAATCCTGACGTAACGCTACATCCTGATAAATGACATCGCGCCAGTCTACAAGACGTCCGGCCAAATAGTTGTTGACCTCCGTATTGGTAAATTCGAGACGTGTCAGCCAGATACTTGTCGGGTCGCCTTTATCGTTTCCCATCCAGTTTGCCAAGTCCGCATTGGACATGTGTGCCGGATTGTCGAAATATCCGGTAGCTGCTTTTGAAGGATTCTTGCTAACTTCCACATCCCGGCGGAAATTGATGAAATCCTCTCCTTCGTATACTTCCGGCAAAGAGTTCACCATTGAAAGTCCCCATGTACCACTGAAATTGATAATCGGTTTCGTTGAACTTGTTCCTTTCTTGGTAGTAATCAGCACAACGCCATTGGCTGCCTTCGCACCATAAACGGCTGTGGAACTGGCGTCTTTCAATACGTCTATCTGCTCAATGTCGTTAGGATTGATGTCGGTCATCTGTCCCGAATAGATTACTCCGTCCAATACAATCAGAGGTTCAAGGGAAGATTTATCCGTACTCGTTGCACGTAGGTTGTTTTTACCACGCACCATCATGCTGGTGTTACCCTTCGTGTCGGTTTCGATACCTACCGAAAGTCCGGCCACACCCGTGCGGAGCATATCCTGAACAGTTTTCGGTTGTTCTTTTTCAAGGTCGCTGGCTTTCAAGGATGCCACGGCTCCGGTCAGGTCTTTCTTCTTCATTACACCGTAACCTACCACTACGACCTCCTCCAGTGTTTTGGAGTCTTCCTTCATTTTGATGATAGACTTCTGCCCGGCTTTCACCGTCTGAGTCGTATAACCGATATACGAGATCTGAAGCGAAGATCCGAAAGGCGCTTCCAGTTTGTAGTTACCGTCAATATCGGTAATCACACCGGTCGTTGTGCCGGCTACCAAAACGTTAGCTCCGATAATGGGCTCTCCGTTCTCGTCTACAACTTTACCGATGATTGTAGTCGCCTTGCCCGTCTGTGCCGGAGTACTCTTTTTGGGGAACAAGGCAATCTGTGTGCTGGTCACTTCAAATGACAGGTCAATGCCTTTCAGCATTTCTCCTACCGCTTTGGATACAGGAACCTGTTTCACGTTCAGACTGACTTCCTGTTTCACATTTACTTGTGTTGCATCATAAAAGAAGTATAGCCGCTGGTTTTCTCAATGCGTGCCATAGCTTCGGACAATGGAATTTTCGAGAAGCTTATCGTTATCATCTTCTCTTTTACTTGTGCAGAAAGTACAACGCTAAAAAATAATAGCGTTAAAAGTGCAAAATGCTTTTTTAAATTCATATTTTTGCGATATTAAAAGTTAACTGTAAGGAGGCTGCATTAAAATGGGTCAGATTTTAATGTTCACTCACTTTCTTCGGTTAATAAAAAACTTGATTTGGTAGGGGGAAAGCCGGAAGCGGAACTTCCCCCTTATTTATTCTATATCTTCATTATATCATAGGCTCGCCTTTCTCTCTTACTTATTTGTCAAAAAATCATTTTACCGATATTGAACTCGGATATTTGCATTGTGTGTTACCACTTATTGTTTTTGCTTCGGCAAAATCGTCAACATATTCTCATCATTAAATTCATAGTTGATAGGATGAATGTGCGACATGATTCGCATGATTTCTTCCAACGGTTCGTGCCGCAAGGTGAATGTGTATCTGTACTGTTCCTGCAATTCCGGAGACAAATTTATCTTCACATTATACCATTTGGACAGAAGAGGGCAAATCTCATTCAACGGCCTGTTTTTAAATACAATCTGATTGCTTGCCCACGAGACAGCCAACTCGATATCTCCTTTTTCTATTTGAAGCCGTCCGTTACGCTTGTTGAAAGTACCGACTTCTCCCGGATGCAGAAAACGGGTTTCCGCTTTCGTCTCCAACGACACCGAACCTTCTTTCAGGCTGACAAATGTATTTTCCGAACCGGGAAAGGATTCTACATTGAATTTTGTACCGTGTACGGTGATTTTCATTCCTTCGGTTTCAACGACGAAAGGATGATCCTTATCGTGGGCCACATCAAAGTAAGCCTCTCCATTCAACCGGACATTTCTGTTTTTCGAATAATAATTCGTATTATAAGTAAGCGAAGTAGCCGAATGAATCCATACATTCGACCCGTCCGGCAAAGCTACTTCTGATTTACCTCCCCAATTGGAATAGGTTTGTTGCGCCATTTCCGGCTGACCGATCTTTATACCTATATATAAAGAAACGGAAAGGAAGACAGCCACAACTACGCAGGCAGCCGCAACATAGCGTTGAAAACGGGGGAAAGCCCACAAACGAACAGGTTGTTCCTTATCTTTGAGATTCACTTCAACTTTATCTTCAGACCTTTCCATATCTTCAGCTTGTCTCCGTTCAGCCTCCTCACACTCCTCCATGCGCTGCATCAACTCTTTCCAGTAGAAATCTACGTCCGGCGTATAATTGATAACTTTAGCACGCACCTTTTCCCAAACTCCCCGAAGTTCTTCATACACCTTCCGGTTCTCATCGATAGACACCCACTCCTCCAAGTGCTTTTTATCAGCATCGGAGATGTCTTGTTTCAGGTCGGAAATGATTAACTCCCAAGGTATTTCTTTTTTCATGCTTCGCTGTCGTTTTTAACTGTTACCGATACTAAGACACAAAAAACGAATCATACCCTTATTCAGAAAAGCATTTTTTAGTTTCTTACTAAATATTCTTTAACTTTGCAACGTCTCACTAACCTAATTACAAACACTATGGACGATATGTTCCTTTTGCAATTGATAAAGAATGGTGATAAGCAGGCGTTCAAGTACGTCTTCGATACTTATTTCACTGCTCTTTGCCGCTTTATGTATTTGTATTTAGGAGATACACAAGAAGCGGAAGATATAGCAAGTGACATCTTTGCGTCCGTATGGGAAAACAGAAAAAAACTTGAAATCAGGCTTACTTTCAAAGCTTATCTTTTTCAGGCTGCCAAAAACAGGTGTCTGAACGCTATACGAGACAGAAAGGCTACTGTCTCACTGGACGATATCAACGGACAGGACACTCCGCAAGTAAGCATCACCGATTCACTGGAAACAGAAGAACTGAATAATTTAATTCAGGAGGCTATCCTGTCACTTCCCGAAAAATGTCGTGAGGTATTTCTGCAGAGCCGCACGAAGAATCTGACAAACCAAGAAATCGCGGAGTCAATGGATATATCTGTCAAGACAGTAGAGGCACAAATCACAAAAGCGCTGAAACAAATCCGGAAGTTCTTGGGTACACAATATCAATATTTGTTCTAAGTTTCCCGGCAGATAAAAGATGGAATGATCCTACTTCTTTTCCGCCAGATAAACCCCTAATATGATGCAAGCCGCCCCCATTAACGTAATCCATGTGATTTGTTCGTGGAGAATGAGCACCGAAGCCACCATCGTCACCAACGGATTCAAATAGATATAATTGGAGGCCCGCATCGTTCCCAGCTGTTTCAAAACCACATTCCAAAGAATATAGCAGATCAAAGAAGCCAGGACTGCCAGGAACAAGAGATTGGACAATACGAGCGGTTGCAGAAGCACATCAAAATCCGGTTGCAGCGGATGAAGAAGAAAAGCGGGAAGAACAGTCAATACCCCATAGAAAAATATCTTACGGGTAATAAATACCGTGGGATAACGTCCCGTCATCCGCTTTATTACCAGACTATAAAAAGCCCATGACAGAGCCGCAAGCAAAGTGAGCAAATCACCCACAGGAGAGAGCTTCAACACCACACTTCCGTTAAAGACGACCAGCCCTACGCCAATCAGGGCCAACAGCGAACCATAGATCAGCCCTTTCGTAGCCTTCTCACTCTTATAAAAGAGCAGGGAAAGAATCGTAGTTAGCAGAGGAGCCGTGCAAATGATGAAAGCAACATTGGAGGCTTGGGTAATCCCCAAAGCTGTATTTTCTGTGAAGAAATAAAGCGATCCGCCGAATACGCCTCCCGCCACCAACCAAAGCTCATCTTTCAAATTATCGGCAAACAAGTGTTTTGGAGAAATCGCCCAAATACCTATATAGGCTATCAAAAAGCGATAAAAGAAAATTTCCTGAGGAGTGAGTCCGTGATTAATCAATACTTTCGTTGCAATAAAGGTCAGCCCCCAGATAGCAACCGTCAGTATGGCAATCAGATGATAGTATCCGTGCGTCAGTTTCATACTTATACTTTTAATAATGCCGCAAAGATACAGGGAATCACGAAAATATATACCGACTCTTATGAATATATTTCAGACAGAATCTCGACTAAACAAAACTATAAATAGTCACTTCCTGCCGAAGCACCCGGTCACTGTCAAATAAAATACCAATAAACGCAAAGGTTCATTGTATAAACAAATCTTACCAAATAAGGAAAAAACTAAAAATCGGCAAATCCTCACGATATTTCTTCTTTACACTTTATCACCGATATTGCATAAACCCGCTTCGAGTTTTTAATAAATAATGAAATAGTTTATTATAAACGGTTCCCAAGTTTATTAAAAACTATTTTTAGGCACTTTCAGTTACTCAAATCGAATTATTGCAACAAAAATAGGCAAGAACCTTCACAGTTTCTTGCCCATTCGTTATCCTCATATGCAATTTTGCACATTCACCTATTGAACCTATGTAATAATACTTATATATTTCATGATTACTTTTCTGTTTTTAATTTTCCCAAATATACGAAATAAAAACGAGAAAGTCAATAGGTAAAGCGTGGTTATCTGAAAATAAACACGTAAATTTGTGCCTCGAATGAGAAATAACAGTATAAATCACTATAAATAAAAACTTTATCACTATGGAGTACAATTTCAGGGAGATTGAAAAGAAGTGGCAAGCAAGGTGGTGGAAGAGAAAACCTACCAGGTTACGGAAGACGAATCGAAGCAGAAATTTTATGTATTAAACATGTTCCCCTATCCTTCAGGAGCCGGACTACACGTAGGACACCCGCTGGGATATATCGCTTCGGACATTTACGCCCGTTACAAACGACTGCAAGGCTTCAATGTACTCAATCCGATGGGATACGACGCTTACGGCTTGCCCGCCGAGCAATATGCTATCCAGACCGGACAGCATCCGGCCATCACTACCATCAACAATATCGACCGCTACCGCGAGCAACTCGACAAAATCGGTTTCTCTTTCGACTGGAACCGTGAAATCCGTACTTGCGACCCGGAATATTACCATTGGACACAATGGGCTTTCCTAAAAATGTTCAACAGTTATTATTGCAACGACGAGCAGAAAGCACGCCCTATCGAAGAACTGGAAAAAGCCTTTGCTGTCTACGGAAACGAGGGACTGAATGCCGCTTGCAGTGAAGAAATCAGTTTCACCGCCGATGAATGGAACGCAAAAAACGAAAAGGAAAAACAGGAAATCCTGATGAACTACCGCATCGCTTATCTGGGCGAAACAATGGTAACTGGTGCGCTGAATTAGGAACGGTATTGGCGAATGACGAAGTAGTGGACGGCGTCAGCGAACGCGGCGGTTTCCCCGTCATCCAAAAGAAGATGCGCCAGTGGTGTCTGCGTGTATCCGCCTACGCACAACGTTTGCTTGACGGACTGGATACTATCGACTGGACAGATTCTCTGAAAGAAACTCAAAGAAACTGGATCGGACGCTCGGAAGGTGCTGAAGTTCAATTCAAAGTAAAAGACAGTGATCTCGAATTTACAATCTTTACCACCCGCGCAGATACCATGTTCGGTGTTACCTTTATGGTGTTGGCCCCGGAAAGTGAATTGGTGGCACAATTAACCACTCCTGCACAAAAAGCGGAAGTAGACGCTTACCTCGACCGTACTAAGAAACGTACGGAACGTGAACGTATTGCCGACCGCAGCGTTACCGGTGTATTCAGTGGTTCGTATGCGATCAACCCGTTCACAGGCGAGGCAGTACCTATCTGGATCAGCGACTACGTATTGGCCGGTTACGGAACGGGAGCTATCATGGCCGTACCTGCTCACGACAGCCGCGACTACGCCTTTGCCAAGCATTTCGGATTGGAAATCCGCCCGTTGGTAGAAGGTTGTGATGTCAGCGAAGAAAGTTTCGACGCCAAAGAAGGTATCGTCTGCAACTCTCCGCGTCCGGACGTCACTCCTTACTGTGACCTCTCCCTGAACGGACTGACTATCAAAGAAGCAATTGAAAAAACCAAGAACTATGTAAAAGAACATAATCTGGGTCGCGTGAAAGTAAACTACCGTTTACGTGACGCTATCTTCTCACGTCAACGTTACTGGGGTGAACCCTTCCCGGTTTACTACAAAGACGGAATGCCTTATGTAATCGAAGAAAGCTGTCTGCCACTGGAACTTCCGGAAGTTGCCAAGTTCCTGCCTACCGAAACAGGCGAGCCTCCATTGGGACACGCTACGAAATGGGCGTGGGACACAGCGAACAAATGCGTGGTAGAAAACGAAAAGATTGATAATGTAACCGTTTTCCCATTGGAACTGAATACCATGCCGGGATTCGCCGGCTCTTCCGCATATTATCTGCGCTACATGGACCCGCGCAATCATAAAGCATTGGTTGACCCGAAAATTGACCGGTACTGGAAGAATGTAGACTTATATGTAGGGGGTACCGAACATGCTACGGGACACTTGATTTATTCTCGTTTCTGGAATAAATTCCTTTATGATATGGGTGTATCCATAATGGAAGAACCATTCCAAAAATTAGTAAACCAAGGAATGATTCAGGGTCGCAGTAACTTTGTATACCGTATCAAAGATACCCATACATTCGTTTCACTGAACCTGAAAGACCAGTATGACGTTACACCGCTTCACGTAGACGTTAACATCGTATCCAATGACATTCTCGATCTGGAAGCATTCAAGGCATGGCGTCCCGAATATAAAACGGCAGAGTTTATCCTCGAAGACGGAAAATATGTCTGTGGTTGGGCGATTGAAAAGATGAGTAAGTCAATGTTCAACGTTGTCAACCCGGATATGATTGTTGAGAAATACGGTGCGGACACACTTCGCATGTACGAAATGTTCCTCGGTCCGGTAGAACAGTCCAAACCCTGGGATACAAACGGTATCGATGGTGTACACCGCTTTATCCGCAAATTCTGGTCGCTGTTCTACAGCCGCACGGATGAATATCTGGTGACGGACGAACCGGCAACGAAGGAAGAACTGAAAAGCCTCCACAAACTTATCAAGAAGGTGACCGGTGACATTGAGCAGTTCTCTTACAATACCTCTATCAGTGCATTCATGATTTGCGTAAACGAGCTTTTCAACCTGAAATGCAGTAAGAAAGAGATTCTGGAACAACTCGTCATCACGCTTGCTCCTTTCGCTCCGCACGTTTGCGAAGAATTGTGGGACGTACTGGGACACGAAACTTCCGTATGCGACGCCCAATGGCCGGCATACAACGAAGAATATCTGAAAGAAGATACAATCAACTACACGATCTCTTTCAACGGAAAGGCACGTTTCAATATGGAATTTGCTGCAGATGAAACTTCGGACGCCATCCAGGCAGCCGTATTGGCTGACGAACGTTCACAGAAATGGATCGAAGGAAAGACTCCAAAAAAGATCATCGTCGTTCCGAAGAAGATTGTAAACGTTGTTATTTAAACAGGCATTAAGTAATAAGTATTAAGTATCACCACGGCTATGATTCAAATATATATCCGCAAGGTGAATACTTAATATTGATACCTGATACTTTGACACCTAATACTTAAAATCAATGCATAAACTAGCAAAAGCGGGAATAATGAGAGAAGTGAAAGATTATGCTTACATCACTCTCGGACTAATCAGCTATTCTTTGGGCTGGGCGGCATTCTTACTGCCCTATCAGATAACGACCGGAGGAACTACCGGTATCAGTGCTATCATCTACTACTCAACCGGATTCCCTATCCAATGGTCATATTTCATTATCAACGCCGTTCTGATGACATTTGCTATCCGGATATTAGGCCCGCGATTCAGTATAAAAACGACGTATGCTATCTTTATGCTAACTTTCCTGCTCTGGTTGTTCCAACTACTGGTCAACAATTATGTGGAAGTACCGGACATGACAGCCGACGGTAAACCGCTACTGCTCGGTCCCGGACAGGATTTCATGGCCTGTATCATCGGTGCCGCCATGTGTGGCGTAGGTCTGGGCATTGTGTTCAACTATAACGGAAGTACGGGAGGAACAGATATTATCGCCGCCATAGTTAACAAATATAAAGATGTGACACTCGGAAGAATGATTATGATTTGCGATGTATTCATCATCAGTTCCTGTTACTTTATATTCCATGACTGGCGTCGTGTTATCTTCGGTTTCGTCACCCTGTTCATCATTGGCGTCGTGCTCGACTGGATTATCAACAGTGCACGCCAATCGGTCCAATTCTTCATTTTCTCCAAGAAGTATGACGAAATAGCCGACCGTATCATCAAAGATGCCGATCGCGGAGTAACCGTGCTCGATGGCACAGGCTGGTACAGTAAAGCCAATGTAAAAGTACTGGTAGTACTTGCCAAGAAACGCCAGTCACTCGACATCTTCCGTCTGGTGAAACGTATCGACCCGAATGCTTTTATCTCCCAAAGTTCAGTTATCGGAGTATATGGCGAAGGATTCGAAAAACTGAAAGTAAAATAACCGGTTCCAAGCTTTGATTGGCCCGATAAGTATTGAACAACCCCGTTAAAAACAAAATAAGATGATGAAACGCAAACTGGTATTTGTTACCAACAACGCTCATAAACTGGAAGAAGTAGCCGCTATCTTAGGAGACCAAATAGAACTGCTGAGCCTCAACGATATCGGTTGCCATACGGATATTCCCGAAACAGCCGAGACGCTGGAGGGAAACGCCCTGTTGAAATCGTCGTTTATCTTTAAAAACTACGGCCTGGATTGCTTTGCCGATGATACCGGACTGGAAGTAGAAGCCTTGGACGGGGCCCCCGGAGTCTATTCCGCCCGCTATGCAGGCGGCGAAGGACACGACGCCCAAGCCAATATGCTCAAACTGCTTCACGAACTGGAAGGCAAAGAAAATCGCAAAGCACAATTCCGTACTGCCATTTCGTTGATATTGGACGGAAAGGAATATCTTTTTGAAGGAGTGATAAAGGGCGAGATAATCAGAGAAAAACGGGGCGATTCGGGTTTTGGTTATGATCCGTGTTCAAACCGGAAGCTATGAACAGACATTCGCCGAACTGGGAAATGATATCAAGAATAAAATCAGCCACCGTGCACTGGCTGTGCAAAAACTATGTGAATTTCTACAAAGCTAATTGTATATATCCTTTTAAAACATAAAACACAATGAAGAAAATTACTTTATTTACCTTCCTTACGATCCTATTATGTACTTCATGTGTAACGAAAAAGAAGTTCATGCTTGCAGAGCTGGCAGCTACCGCAAGCAAAGATAGTTTGCAAGGACTACTGACCGACTGCCGTAACACGGGCAACCAAATGTCGGTACAAATCAAAAACCTCATGCGTGATACAACAAAAATGGGAAACAGTATCCGCCAGTATCAAAGTATGCTGAATGTGAACATGACCGAACAGGAAAAACTGAACGCCCTGTTGAACCAGAAGAAAAACGAGTTGAACGAAAGAGAGCATACTATCAACGAGTTGCAGCAGATGATCAATGCGCAGAATGAGAAAGTCCGGAAACTGTTGAGTAGCGTAAAAGATGCGTTATTAGCTTCAGCAGCGATGAACTGACCGTTCGCGAAAAAGACGGAAAAGTATATGTGGCAATGTCGGATAAATTATTATTCCAATCAGGAAGCGCCCGTCTGGATAAGCGTGGTGAAGAAGCTCTTGCAAATTGGCCGAAGTACTGAACAAACAGACGGATATTGATGTGTTTATTGAAGGACATACGGACAATAAGCCTATCAACACTGTACAATTCAAGGATAACTGGGATTTGAGTGTGATTCGTGCTACCTCCGTCGTACGTATCTGATTAAAAACTATAACGTGAATCCTTTGCAGATACAACCGAGCGGCCGCGGCGAATATATGCCTGTCGATGACAACGAAACGGCAGAAGGCAGAAGTAAGAACCGCCGTACGGAGATTATCATGGCTCCGAAGTTAGACAAACTGTTCCAAATGCTCCAAAGCACGGAAGAGTAAAATTAAAAATTCTTATATCAAAGAGGCTGACCTAACGTTAGCCTCTTTTTCGATATTTAGTGTTTCAAGCCATTAAACTATCTATTTTTTAGAAGGATGTGTCATTACCCGCGTTGAACGGATAATGACGGGGGAAACATCACTTCTTTAATGACTGGTGTCCATCAATTGGAAAAGCTTTTCCCGCCCATGCCTTTTGAGATGTCCATTCCTCGGCCGGATCACTCCAAAAAGGATGATCGGCAGGAAGACCCAAAGGCAAGAAAACGAGTGAAGTCATATATAAGCTACCATTATTAGTATAATAGTTGGCCAAATCCGGCTGATGTCCCGCAAAACCAAGTGCCAGGAATCCTTTATCATCAAAATTTCCATCTACTGAAAACATATTTCTCATCACTGCACTTAATGCACTCCGGACTTGTCCGTTAGTCAGTCCTTCAGGAAGGCCATATTTCCAGGCAGCCAATGCCAACGATTGGAATGCTCCCATACGATAGACTACGGAACGCCCGAAAGCCGGAAGGTACCTTCCGGAGAAATAAGACGTTCGATGAAGGTATTAAAACGTTGCATACGACTGATTGCCAGCTTATAACTGATTGGGGTAGGAAAACGGTTCTTGCTGCACGTTTCCAGTATCTCGACATACATGGGATGAATAACGAAAGAATTATAATAATCCAACGAAAATTCCGCTCCGTCGGAATACCATCCGTCACTAAGATACCATTCATTTATTTTATTAAGGCCGGTAGTCAAGGCATAACCGTCAGGTTCTTCACCGACGGAAAGCAAGAAAGCCTCTACCATGTCACGAAACAGTAACCAGTTATTATAGGCAGGACGATGACACGCACCTTCTTAAAACATTCAATATAACGTTCTTTTGTCGTATCATCAACTGTCCCAAGTGGCCTTAGGAGCACGGATGAAACTTTCCGCAAGATAAGCGGCATCTACCAAAAGCTGCTGATGTCCTTTCCACAGCAAATAATCCGGACTCTGCGGGTCAACAGCATTTTGATAAGCCTTCAAAGCCCACTCACGTATTTGCTTGCGTTGCTTTCCTTCTGCCGTATCATCATCAGGCAGCTCCAGCCAGGGAGAAATGCCTGCCATGAGCCGACCGAATGCTTCCATATAAGCCACCCGCTTGTCTCTTCCGTCCCACGTAGGACTCAACTCCAGTTGCATATTCTTTTGCAACTCGCCTTTACTCATATTCTCCAAAACGGGTTGCGCTATTTTATAACATAAGTCAACCCACTGTGTTCTGTCGTTCACCGGTTGATTCTTTTTCTTATCAGCGGCATTTACACTCAGGAAACAAAAAGAAATAAGAGCTAATAAAACAATTCTCATTTTCATAATCATTCTTTTTAAATGGCAGTTTTTTCAATATCCGTTTTACGTTTCAAAGCTTCCAGATAATAATAATCCGCATAGTTCAACGGAACATCCACTTCGCTGTTATGAGGAATACTACCTACACTGTGCATCAGGATAAACCGTCCGTTTTCTCCCAATTTGGCAGTATAGCTCTCTGATGCAAGCGACTCCATTATTTTGTCGGCATACGCCCGGTAAGAAGCAGCGTCCGGCAGGTCATAAGTACTCATCTCATATAAGGCGGATGCTATGACAGAAGCCGAAGAAGCATCTCGCGGGGCGGCAGGAACATCGGGCGCGTCCATATCCCAATATGGAACAAGGTCCTCCGGCATATTCTTAAGATTTTTCATAAATTCGAAAGTCTTGATTGCCTGGTCAAGGTAAGTACGATTCTTTGTTTCTCTATAACATACGGTATATCCATAGATCGCCCATGCTTGTCCTCTAGACCAAACAGATTCATCGGAATAGCCTTGAGCAGTCTGACGATGACGTACGGTTCCGTCCTCAATACTGTAATCAATAACGTGATAACAGCTTCCGTCCGGGCGGAATTGCTCTTTCAATGTACGGTCTGCGTGCATCACCGCTACGTTATAGAAAGTAGAATCACCGGAAAGTTTGGTTGCTTCAAACAACAATTCAAGATTCATCATGTTGTCTATAATCACAGGACATTCCCAGCCCCGTTTCGACTGCCAGCTATTTCCTTTCACATCCCAGCTTTGAATCACTTGAGGCTTTTCACGAAAACGGGTACAAAGAGATTTTGCTGCTTGGATCATTACCTCCTTATAACCGGGTTTATCAATCAGGCGCAAGCCATTGCCAAAGCTGCAATTAATGATAAAACCAATATCGTGATGCCAAGTAAGATTTTGTGCTTCGCTAATAGCCTCGGTATATTTCTGGGCAAGCGGAAGCAAAGCAGTGTCGCCTGTCAGTTCATACAAATACCATACACTGCCGGGAAAAAAGCCGCTCCGCCAGTCAGCGTATCCGCAATAATAGACACCACCCTTATTATTGAGCGTCACCGGATTCAGAAATCTGCCGCTACTTTCAATAGTATCAATTTCCAATCCAATTTGAGCGTGTGCGTTTTCAATAGCTTTTTCAACCCATGTTTGTTTCTCGACAGCTCTTTGGGTGCAAGATGTGGCTACCACAAGAGCAGTACATCCTGCAAGAATAGAGTTTTTCAATTTCATGATATAGATTCTTTATTATAAATGAATAATTTCCTTTTCTGAATGACCGAATACATATAATTGTATAAAATAATGAGAACACAAATATAAGTATTTTTTCTATCATCTAATTAAGATATTAATGTATGGCAAAATAGCACCATTTATTTTTATCTTATCTGACTAAATTGTCCTCAATAGTTGCATCTATTTTCCAAATCATCCAAATCAACGGGGAAAATATTGATTAATACAGATATAATTTTCATCTTTGCCTGCGACATAATAATCATACAACATCATGAAGAACATTAAAATACGCTTTTTTATTTTATGCCTTTGTCTGTCAGTAACAGGATATACATCCGCATCCGCCCGAACAGAAAAAGTAAAAACGGATATAGACTGGCCTGCTTTCATGCAAAAACAAGATTTGATCTGGGAAATACTGCCCGAATACTGGTATGAATCGGCTTATATGGGCAACGGTATGTTGGGACTTATGATTTATAAGGAACCGGGACAGAACTATATCCGGTTTGAAACCGGCAACTGCTCGGTACACGACCACAAAGCGGGATCGGACTTATTTGCCATTCCCCGACTGCTCACCGGGCACTTCGCCTTACATCCTGAAGGTACAATCGTAAATGGAACGATGCATCTTGACATCTGGAATGCCGAAACAAAAGCAGAGATAACCACCACAAAAGGAATCATCCGTCTGCACGCCTATGTACACGCCAATGATATGGTAATGCTGGTTCAGACTAACGCCACCGATGGAGAGAAAAACTTCCGTTGGGAATGGATACCTGCCTCCGCCCAAAGCCCGCGATATCTTTATGCAAAAGGAGAAGGAAAATGGATAAAGGTGCCTGAAGACTACTCTCTTAACCCGGCACCGGAGGTAAAACCGGAAGTATCCGTTCAGAAATTGCGGGCAGGAGGTGAAACAGCCGTTGCATGGAAAGAAACCCGAACTAAAAAAAATGAACGCACATACTGGATTACCGTAACTCATTCGTATCCCGAAGCCACGGCCGAAAAGGATGCCGCTCAAATTTTGGATAAGGCATTAGCAACAGGAACCGGAAAATTACAGAAACAACACCGTACCTGGTGGAATCATTACTATCCGAGCAGTTTCCTTACGTTACCGGATGGTATGAAAGAGAATTTCTATTGGATACAGATGTATAAGCTTGCCAGTGCCACGCGCGGCGACCGTGCACTAATAGACAACACCGGCCCATGGCTGACCGTCACTCCATGGCCCAATGCATGGTGGAACTTGAACGTACAACTGACCTATTGGGCACTCAATGCATCCAATCATCTCGATTTGGCAGCCTCTCTGGAGAATGCTATTTACAACAATATAGAAAACCTTAAGAAAAACGTACCGGAAGCCTATCGCAAAGACGCATTGGCAATAGGACGCTCGTCAAATCTGGTATGCGAATCCGGCGAAATCGGAATCCCCGGTGTGGACAAAGCAGCGGAAGTCGGGCTTTTGCCTTGGGTATGCCATAGCTTATGGTTGATTTATCGCCACAAAATGGATGACGAGCTATTACGCAACAAACTCTTTCCTGTACTTAAACAAGCTATCAACTACTACCTGCACTTACCTACAAAGGAAAAGACGGCAAGATACATCTGCCCAAACATATTCTCCGGAATATGGCAGTGCGGAAGATTGTAACTTCGACCTGGCATTATTATCTTGGGGTTGCCGGACATTACTTGAGATTACCGGCCGGCTGAACATAGACGATCCGCTTATCCCGCGTTGGAGAACGACTTTGGAGGAACTTACACCGTTCCCCACAGACCCGGCCAACGGCTTATGATAGGACGGGATGTTCCTTATGCTTTCTCGCACCGCCACTATTCGCATCTATTGGCTGCCTATCCTCTATATCTTATCAATAAGGAAAATCCCGAAGAATACGACCTCATAGAGAAATCACTCCTCTATTGGCAAGGCAAATCCGGGGCACATCAGGGATATTCATGTACGGGAGCATCCTCTATATCATCCGCTTTGGGTAAAGGCAATGAAGCGCTTACATACCTTGACAAGTTGTTTACTAAATTCTTATCTGTCAATACACTTTATCGTGAATCGGGCCCGTCATAGAAACACCATTATCTGCCGCCCAGTCTATCCATGATATGTTGCTTCAAAGTTGGGGAGGAAAGCTGCGCATCTTCCCTGCCGTTCCCGACAGTTGGAAAGACATTGCTTATAAAGACTTCCGTGCTGAAGGTGCTTTTCTTATCACTGCCAGCCGGAAAAACGGTAAGACTGAGTTTATCACTATCAAAAGCCTTGCAGGCGAACCTTGCATTGTAGTGACTGACATATCTTCACCTGTCTTCAAAGGAAAACGCCAATTTGAGGCCACAGCTTTATCCGAATCTATGTACAAAATAGATTTACAGAAAGGCGAAGAAGTAATCATTTACTCCAAAGGTACTCAGCCGGACTTCACCATTCGTCCTGTGAATAATAGCAGAACGAATTGTTTCGGAAAAAAGAAACAGTCCTGAATCAGTCTGCCTGTTTCTTTTCTTTCCGGTAATTCTGAGGTGTACATCCGAACTGGTTTTTGAAGCAACGGCTGAAATATACGGGCGCATTGAACCCACTACGGTCACTAACCTCTGCAATGGGAAGATCAGGGTATTGCTTCAATAAAGTGGCTGCGTGCTTCAGGCGATAATTTAGCAAGAAGTTATTGGGTGTCATGCCGGTTAATGCTTTGAACTTAGTATAAAGCAATGACCGACCGACACCTACTTCTTTACAAAGAGCCGGAATATCAAATTCCGTATCGTCAATATGTTGCTCAATCACCTGTGAAGCCCGTTTCAACAGATCTTTGTCCAAAGGATTTATGCTGGCCAAATCAATCTCGGACATCGGTTTCTTATCAAATTGATGTTGCATCAGCAAGCGGCTGCGTATCAGGTTATTGGCACGTGCCAGTAACAACTGTGCATGAAAAGGTTTCGTGATATAATCATCGGCACCACGGCTGAGTCCCTCAATGTTCTGCTCGGTAGAGTTGAGTGCAGTCAACAGAATTACAGGTATATGACATAAATCTATATTATTCTTAATTTGCAGACACATTTCTGTTCCGGTCATCTCAGGCATCATGACGTCACTGATAACTAAATCAGGAGAGTTCTCATAAATCTGACTGAGTCCTTCTTTCCCGTCATGGGCACAAATGATCTTATAGAAAGGCTCGAAAAGCTCTTTCAGCACTTGGAGCAACTCATCATTGTCTTCCACAAGAAGCACCGTATGAGTCTTGTTTTCCGTATCTTTAGTCTCAATAAGTTCTATGGGCGAATTCCCCTCATCTACAAATACAGGCATTGAATCGGGGATAATATCACTTTCAGAATCCTGAGTATAAAATTGTACATTCTTATCGTTCAGGAATACATCTTTCCGGCGGGGCAGCCGCACTGTAAATGTACTACCTTCACCAACAACACTTTTCACTGTTATCTCTCCATGATGTTTTTCCACAATTGTTCTGGTCAATGCCAATCCAATACCAGTTCCGCTAAACAGGCTTCCTTTCTTTTCTTGATTGTCAGCCTGAAAGAATCGTGCAAATATTTTATCTTTATCTTGTTCAGAAATACCGATACCGGTATCCGTTATATTAATTTTTATATCACTATTCGTTATCTCTCCCGACAGAATAATATTCCCTTTGTCGGAGGTATACTTAAAGGCATTGGACAAAAGATTGAAGAATACTTTCTCCATTAATTGCGGTTCAAACCAACATAAGACAGACAATTCCGGTAATTTGAATTCATAATTTATATTCCTTTGCTGTGCATAATCGACAAAAGAAAGATAGATTTCCTTCAAAAATACAATTATATCCTGTTGCTTTATTTGTATCGTTCCATAATTCTGTTCCAATTTCCTGAATTCAAGCAACTCAGAGATCAACTTATTCATTTGTTGCGCATTTTTCCTAATCTTCGTTATCTGATTGTATATAGAAGGATTCAATGAATATTTTTGTAATAGGATATCAATATGACTGATAATCAGAGTTAGAGGCGTTCGGAACTCATGGCTCACATTTGTAAAGAAAACCAGTTTTTCCTGGTTAAGCTGTTTTATCTGTTGTTTCTCAAAACGTTCCTTTTCCAAAGAAAGAGCCAATGTGCGTTTTGCTATTTTACTATATACATAATAGAAAACGCACGCAATGAAAGCTGTCACATAGATTATCCATGCCCACCACGTATCATACCACGGAGAGGCAATGACAAGCTGCATCGTTATTTCCTCCAAACTTTGCCCGCTCTTTTCATTTATCGAAGCCACATGCAACGTATATTTTCCCGGATCCAGATTAGTGTAATACAATTCCGTCTGTTTAGTCTTAATCCAATTCTTGTCCAAACCTTCAAGCTTATATTGAAACCATTTTTCCGATAATTGTTGTCCGTAATCGGACAAAGCAAAATGAATAATCAGATTATTCTGATCATAATTAAGTTTAAGTTCACGAGTGTACGGGAGCGACTGAGACAATATCCCTGTATCATCTCCCGGAATAATCGTCTTATTATCGACCCAAAGTTCTGAAAAGTAAAAGTTAGAATTCTCATTAGCAGTACCGGTTTTGTTAAACTCATTTTCTGAGAATACGGTTACTCCTTTTGTATCTCCAATGTAAATACTTCCCTCTCCGGATACCAAAATTCCACATCCGTTGATAATATGAGTCGAGGGAAAGTTTCTCATCAAATCAATCGTTGTGAAAGTGCCCTCGGAAGGAACAAAGCAGGTGACTCCCTTATCACCTGTTATCAGAATCTTTCCATCCTGGGTCCGGCAAAGATTATAGCAGAAATCACCCGGCAACTGATTGTTTCGGGAAGTATAATGAGCCATGTTACGCGTCTGCCTATCATAAAAAAAGAGCCCCATTCCTAACGTACCGATATAGACACCATCGGAGGTGGCAAGCACACGGGTAGGAGTTGCTTACTATCTCCTTCTGCCAATGGAACATAGACTATAGACTCGGGATGTTCTACATGAGTACACAAAACATTTTTCCAACCCACCATATACAAATTACCTTCCGCATCAATATCGAAATGCTCATAAAATGCAAAAGGAATGTTGATCCTATGGAATTTCTGTGTCTGAGTATCCAACCGAAAAAAGCCATTATGGGCAGATATATATATTTGATCTTTCCATATCTTCACATGATAAACAATTTCATCAGGCATATCGGAAGAGTGACTCTCTTCTTTCCAATAATTATAAAAACGACCTGTATTCAAGTCATAACGTGACAAACCACCCAAATAGGTTCCTATATACAGACAATTCTTCTTTTCATCATAACAAATACTTTTCACATTATTATGAGAAATAGAGTTTTTTCCACCGGCTGTAAACTGCTGAAGAGTATTCCATTTCTTATCTACACAAGTGATACCGCCCCCATCTGTACTAAGCCATAAATGCTCATTCTTATCAATAACAATTTCTCCGATATAAGAATAATATGAGTTTATCTTTCTCCCATAGTCATAATGTACAAAAGTATCATGTTGAGGGCTGAAATAATTAACTCCTCCATAGTAACTACCTACCCAGATAGTTCCGGCAACATCTTTATACAATGCAAAGATAGAGGATGATTCAGCCGCCCACATATTGGGGAATTTGAATGAGAGAATACTGTTTGTTACCAATACTGTAGCGATGAAGTCCGTCAAAAGTACCGAACCATATATTTCCCTCGTTATCTTCTACAAAATCACGAATCTGTTCGCTACTGATACCTTCCGAAGTTCCCGGCAAATAAGGAACTTTCGACAATTGTTGTTTGTCGTTCATCCGATATAATCCATGCATGCGGGTACCAATCCATAGCTCTTTTTGAGAACTTTCAAATATGCGATAAATCTCCACCCCTTCCAATAGTTGCTTTTGCTGATATGTACGGCGATCAATCAGATAAACTCCGTTATATGTCCCGATACCAATCTGATCGTCCATCATGGTCAGGCAACAAATACGTGAAGTGATATTCGTTTTTAATACAAAAGTTGGTTCTTTATCTGCTTTCAAACAAAATAAAGAATCATGTTTCATATACCACACTTGTCCTTCGGACGAAGTAAGCGCGGTGATAATACTTTCATTCGTGAGTCGGGAGAATTTCTCTGTTTGTATGTCATATTTGATTAAATTCTTATCAATTAAGAAATATAGATTATCCAAGCTGTCACCAACGATAAACGAAACTTCATTGCCCAACCAGACCGGTGGTTCTTCACCTACAGATTTTATCCAGCCTTTGAATATTCTTACACGGTTTCCATCATATTGGCTTATTCCTTCCTTTGTTCCAAACCACATTCTGCCCAACCTATCCTGATAAATAGCCATTACAGAGGGCTGTGTTAAACCTTCCGACAAACCAATATGTTTGAAATATTCAGCATATAATGGCAAAACAAAGAAAAAAGAAATAAACAACAGTAATAAATGACGTAACTTCATATTATTTTTTATTTGGTGTTGTTCTGTTAATCACAAATTAATCGCTTAAATATACTAACAATTTGCAATATTCGAAAAAATACTGGACATAAACAACATTTTTATAGGCGAATCAATCTATAATCTTGCCTTTACGATTCTAACAAAGGTTTTCTTCACTTATGTCAGATATAATAAAAAAGGTTGCAAATTTTATAGAAATTCACAACCTTTACTCTCAATTTTATAAGTATCAGAAATATTCTACTTTTAGCACATAAACAGGAAAAGAGTCTTTAGCAGAACGATGTATATTACTTATTTTTAACCCGTCATCATCCAATTCCCAGTCTACCTTCTTATGATTCTCCAATAATGTAACTTTCCTGATTTTATCCTTTTCCGAAGAAAAGGAACGCAATGTATAAGAAGCTTTAGTAACATGACGTACGATAATATATACACTTTTACCTCTCATGGTGAAGCGGACATCAGGTACAATATCTTTAGGAGTTCCATCATATACTGCATCGTGAAAAGGTTTCTGTTCAGTATCTTCTACTCTATTTACCGTAAAATCTTCTCCAAAGATACGCCAGGGAGTTGTTCCATAAATAGCCTCACCATTACTCTTCAGCCACTTATGAAAAGTTTTCAATATTATATCCGTTTGCTCCGGAAAACATCCTGCTTGGTCTGGTCCCACATTCAACAATAAATTTCCACCTTTACTGACAATGTCTACAAAATTTCTGATTAATATATCCGGCTTTTTATAAACAGTATCATAACGATTGTACCCCCAGTTCTTACCCATCGTCAGGCAAGCCTCCCAAGGTTTGTTATTTATGCTGTTAGAAAGTTTCTGTTCGATAATTGAATAGTCTCCTAATCCGTTCCCAATGCGACTATTGATTAAACACCCCGGTTGCAACGAATGAATTAATTCACGTAATTCCTTACTCTGTTGCCTGGTAACCAGTTCAGGCGTATCGAACCAGATAACTGCTATTTCACCGTAATTCGTAAGTAATTCTTTTAATTGTGGTTTTACTTTGCGTTCAATATAAGCCGGTAACTGCTTACTATCTTCATCCGGATAATCCCAAGTATTGCTGCGGCCTGCTTTTACAGGCCAGTTAGTAGGAACATCCGGATCTTCCCAATCACGTCCTAATGAATAATAAAGTCCCAGCTTGATTCCCTCTTTTTTGCAAGCTTCCGCCAGTTCTTTTAAAGGATCTTTGGCAAAAGGAGTACACTTCACTATGTTATAATCACTGCAAGCTGAATTATACATGGCAAATCCGTCATGATGTTTAGTCGTATATACCAAATATTTCATTCCTGCGTGCTTGGCAGCCCGTACCCATTTCTTCGCATCAAATTTTACCGGATTAAAATCTTTGGCTATTGTTGCATATTCTTTTAACGGAATACGCTCATAAAGCATAAAGTGTTCGCCACCTTCGGTTGGATGGCCTTTCCATTCACCGGCTGTCTGAGAATATAATCCCCAATGTATAAACAAACCGAATTTTGCATCTTTGAACCAATGCAAATTGTCTTCGGTAGTAGCCATAGAATAATTGGATATAACTGTCAAAAGAACAATTACTATAAAAATTCTTTTCATACAAAACTTATTTTATACAACCATTAATGCCAACGTAAAGAACTTAATCCCAATTTCAAAGAAACATCCGGATTACGTTTATAATAATCTAATACCTCTTTAAGTTCCTTATCTATTTCGTACAATTCATCGATCACATATAAAGTTCCCGAAGGATTGTAAGCTTTATTGTAATCCGAACGTTTCTTATCGGGTTCATATTCTGTACCTACAAATTCAAGGTGAGTATATTTCTTGGAATCCAACAGAAAAGGTTTCCAGAAAACCACACTATTCCGGATAGAAGCTCCCCAATGTACATCCTTCTTATAGAAAGCTTCAGCAGCTTCATAACCTTCATACATCGCCTTCAAATGACAAAGACGAGCGAAGAACAATAAATCATAAGCATGATAAGCAAAAGCATCACGACCGAGTAAATCCGTAGTCGTTCCGTTAGGAAACAGGTTACCCTTCACCCAATCGTCATATGAGGAACGGAATTTATCGACTATAGCCTCATCTTCCAATACCGTGCCGAACAGATAAAATTGATATAACAGACAAGTACCCCAGTTATTGACCCTCAAGTCATTATCTTTAATAAATACCTCCGCCCTCTTACGTACCAGGTATCAATCAATTCCCGGTCAGACTGTCCGATTACTTTACGAATCAATGAATAACCTTCGACAGCAATATTATATGATTCTTCATGAATATTTCTTTTCGACAAGGCAACATTGATTTCAGACCATGCTTTCAGATATTCAACCGCTTTATTCAGATACGTCCTATCCTGTGTAAAAGCATACGCGAGACATAATTGATGAATAGCTTTCATTTCATTACTAATGTCTATCTTATCCGGATTTTCATCAATAGATTTAACCGGAGTCGTTTTCCGGTTACTCTCTACAATATTTTTAGCGGGAGTTTCTATCTGTTTGATATACCAATTCATCGGAAAAGCGGTATTATCAGCCTTCTCCAATGCTGTTTTCACTTTATCATAGTTTTCACGTGTGAGCACGACATTCGGAAACATTTTATCCACGTCCGAGGTTTGAGCCTTTACACAAGACATCCCCCATAATAACATACATATTAGAAAACATTTTCCTTTCATCCTTTTCCTCTCCTTCCGTTCTTATAAAATTTCAATATCATCTATGTAACATTTATACTTATTTCCCTCGGCCAAAGTGACTCCCGAACTATACGTCGCAGAATGACTATACCTGCTATACCATTCTTCAACTGTGTAGCGGCAGCACTGTATTCTCTTTTACTAAAAGCAAACGTATATGTTTTCCATGCTCCTTCTTCTTTGAAATCAACCAACGAATTGGTTAACAAAACTCCTTCTTCCTGCTCGTAATCATTCACCGAATTAAACCTTCCTATCAGTTAACTCCTAATTGTTGAGATACTGCTTTGGAAGTACCCTTCCACGTTTCTTTTCCTATCACATTGGCAGGTTGATAAATTCGGAAACGGATTCCTCTTAGTTCATCAATATCTACTGTTTCGGAAAAACGGAATTTCAAACCGTAATTCCGGGCTTCCATCGAAATATATTCCAGCACTTTGGAGGAAGTGTTTTCTTCACTCTGAACCGGATTATCTATCACTATATGGGAATATGCCCAACGCGGATAATAATCGTCTATCTTACTACTGCCTGAATTGCCATAACGAAAGAAATAGGGGGTTGTATCATACGTTTCAAAGTCGGCGAATAAAGTTCCTTTATCGGGAAGAGGATCTTCTTTATCATCTTTCCCTTCGTTAGAATCAACTGCAGGATCATCACTTGAACAGGATATAAAAAGTCCCCATAATATAATGAAAAATACATTGTAGCTATATTTCATAATTTACTTTAGATTTTAGTTAATGCCGGAAATTCATGTTTTAAATATAATGAGGGTGCCTTTCCTCGAATTGAACTGACACCCTCATCGGTATATACTCGTTATCTCATTCCAAATTTACCACCCTGTGTTCTGTACCAGTTTATGGTTTTTGAAAAGTTCGGTATTCGAAATCGGATAGAAATACATTTTATCCTGAATATTGTAAGTGGCATGTAAAGCTTTCGTATATTGAATAGTACCGTCAGTTTGCTTAACTACTTTCACTTTATAAATATTCTGCATATTATCTAATTCTTTCCAGCGACGAAGATCCCAGAAACGTTGTCCTTCGAATGCAAATTCTACACGGCGTTCGTTTTTCAATCGTTTCAAAAAGGCATCTTTACTCATGTCGGCAGGATACGCCGGCATCTTCACATCTCCACGATTACGTACTTGGTTGACTGCATCGCGTGCACTCAGACTATAAGAACCTGTGTAGTCAGGATCACCATAAGCATTTACCATTGCTTCTGCATAGTTCAACAGAATTTCTGCATAACGGAACAAGATCCAGTTATGCTGCTGGCTGGTAGTAGTTTCACCCGGTTCAAAAGTGACACTGTTATTCACATATTTTCTCAAGTAATATCCGGTAGTCGTGGCATTTTTTATAGGCTGCCCGTTCTTACCTCCTTCAAACACTTCTACTGGGGTCGTTTTAGGCCATGCCATACCATTATATACTACGGTCATTCCCAGACGCGGGTCACGATTCGCATACGGGTCTTTAGCCATTTCTGCATTACTCCAGTCAAAAGCTGTACCATCTGTCATTTCATAAGCACTTACCAAGTTTTCTGTCGGACAAGTGGTAGTAGAGCCTTTAGTAACTCCCATCGGGAAGTTTGCAGACTCAAAACTTGTACTTGCTCCCGTGGGACGGCACATGATGACTTCTTTACTTTGGTTATTGGTAGCACCGTACAAATTAGAATATTTCGGGTCCAGACTATATCCTAAAGTACCGGCCTGACTGATAAGATCGTATGCTGCCTGAGCGGCATTTTTCCATTTCTGCGTATCATCGGCAGAATACAAAGGGCTGGCAAGATACAGAGATGCACGAGACTTCAATGCAAGAGCCATACCTTTAGTAGCACGTTGCAAGTTACCTTCTCCACCAGGCATATTGTTATAATTAACAGGCAATTTGTCGTTAGCCAGATCCGTACATTCACTGATGATGAAGTTCAGGATAGTAACTGCATCCGAAGGTTCTGCTTCGTTGGCTTCTTCCTGTGTCAGTGTCTTCGTTATCAGAGGTATATTCTGATAACGTTTCACCAACTCAAAGTAATAGAATGCACGCAGAAAGCGAACTTCATGCTCATAATTCAGGTAACTTTTATAATCATCAGCAAAACCGTCGGAATATTTCCATTCATCGAACGTCAGTCCGACACAGTTCTCAAGATAGAAGTTAGCATCATGAATAGCGTTGTAGTAAGTACCGAATACGTCATTGACCGTATAATTGGCTGACCACGTACCATTGACAAAACGTTGGATAGCAGATGATTCGTAAACATGGATAGCATCATCCGTAGCTGCGTCTTGCATAGCTCCCGATGTATTACAGAAGTCATGCGGCAAATAACTATATACCTGTGTAGCCAGTTGTTTCACACGGTCCATGTTATCCAGAATTTGTTGCTTTGAATAATAATCTGTTTCGCTGCAATCCATAAAATCACAAGCTGTGTACAGAGGAGCGGATGTAACCGCAAGCAACAAGGCAATATGTTTGATTTTAAAATACTTCATGTTCATTTTACTTTTTAGAATGATAAGTTAACACCAAAAGTATACTGAGTCATGGTCGGATGATTTGTTCCGATATTTTCAGGATCTAATACTTTAATCTTATCTACACAGAAAAGGTCGTGACCGCGCGCAAAGACTTTGGCACCTTTGATGAATTTACTCTTCTTCATCATTTCCTGTGAGAAATTATAATAAAGTTCCAATGTACGCAATTTCATATAAGACGCATCAGCCACCCACAAGGAGTTAGTCGTATAGTTATTGGCGGAACCTTCTGAAGTCAGACGCGGATATTTAGCATTCGGAGTATCCGGAGTCCAACGATTGTTATAATATTCGGTAGAAATAGTACTGTTACTAATCAAAGGCCAATACACACTTGAAGTGTTCAAAAGACGGCTCTGATTTCCCGTTCCTTGGAACAAAGCATAGATACCGAAACCTTTATATTCCAGATTCAAGTCGAATGAGTAATAGATTTCCGGCATAGCACTGTATCCTAAAGCTACCTGGTCATAAGCGTCAACAACTCCGTCATTGTTCTGGTCTTTATACTTCAAATCACCCGGACGAACATCTGAAAGGTTTTGTTTAACACCGCGGTTGTCAATCTCTTCCTGACTCTGGTAAATACCTTCCACTTCATAACCGAAGAACTGCCCCAAACGCTTGCCTGTACGTTTCAAGTAGTCATGAGGCGATATTCTTCGTTCTGGTTAATAATCTTGTTACGGTTGAAAGTCAGCATACCGCCAATTTGATAATTAAAATCACCGATTTTATCCGCCCAGCGTACGCTTGTTTCTACTCCATAACTATTCACAACTCCATTATTGATATTGGGAGCTGTCAAACCAAATATAGAAGACACGGCATTATCTCCGCTTACTAAAATATCCGTGCGGTGATCGTAAAAACCGTCAATAGTAACAGATAACTTGTTGAAAGCTATGAAATCGAATCCTACATTCAATTTGTGAGACTTCTCATAGGTCATGTCAGTGATACCCAGTTGAGTAATTTTCATACCACTGATGCTTGCCGGATTTTTTCCGAAATAATAACTTCCCCCTGTACCATACACATCAAGATAAAGGTCAGTACCATAATCAGCACGTCCGGAAATACCGTAGGAAGCACGAAGTTTCAACAGGTTTAACCAGTCGCTTTTCAAGGCAGCTTCTTCCGACATAATCCATGCGGCACCTACCGACGGAAAGATTCCCCATCTATGTCCCGGTTCCAGAATGCTGGCGGCAGAACCGGATAAAGATGCGTCCAGTACATAACAATGGTCATATACATAATGGGCCTGTGCCACTACATCCATAAATGCCTTCGAGTTGTTCTGACCTTTGGCATTTGTTTTATCCATATTGTATTGCAGAGTTGCAACCAGACTATGCTTATTCCAGTCCTTAGCATAGTTGGCATAGGCCCCAAAATTGAAATGATTGACCGAAGATCCTACACTTTTACTGAATGAAAGAGTACCTTCATTACGTAAAGTATTATAAGTAGTTTCTCCGGTTTCCCAATTCATCGTTGCTTGTTCATATCCGAAGTTCATGGTATTGTTGTCCCAATAAGAAGCACTGTTGTCCAAACCTACCTGAAAGCCTACTGATAATCCTTTCACAAGAGCACTCAAATCTTGATTCAATTTCATATCAGCATACATATTACGGGTTTGAGAGCGAGCATAGCCTCTACCGGAAATACTTGCAATCGGATTGTTGGAATATACAGTTGTACCACCCCATACATTGCGAGACGTTTTTACAGGAAATGCTCCAGAAGGAACTTGATACAATGCACTGAAAATGTTCGATGTCGTTTCTCCCGGACGGTTATGTTCGGAGAAATTTCCAAACAGGTTCAGCTGTACGGTAGTTGTAGGACTGACAGTAATATCCAAATTGGTACGAATATTCAGTTTTGAGTATTTGAACTGAGTGGAGTAACCGTCATTATCACTTGTCGGTTCCAATATACCATTATCATTCAAATAATTCAACTGAGTGAAATAACGTACAAATTCTCCACCACCTCTTGCCGAGAAGGTTACATTGTTCCCATAGCTATGATCTCGTAATGCTTCGTCCCACCAATCTACATTCGGATATACATCCGGATTACTTTGAGTTCTGAAAGCTTCCAGTTCTTTAGCCGAATAACGTGCCGACAATCCATCGTTGGTCAATCCTTCATTCAAAGCTTTGGCATAAGTATATCCATCAACAAATTCCGGCAGACGTTGTGGGGTAGCCATATTGAATTGATAAGAGAAATTAATCTCCGGCTTACCCATCCTTCCACGTTTCGTTTTCACCAAGATAACACCATTGGCACCTTTCATTCCGTAAAGAGCCGTAGAAGCTGCATCTTTTAAAACAGTGACAGACTCTATTTCATCAGCACTTATTTGATCCAGTGAACGTTCAAAACCGTCTACCAACACTAATGGAGTAGTAGAACTGCTGGTTCCATATCCGCGTACTCTCAATGTTGCAGCGTCATCCCAGGCATTACCGGAATTTTGCAACACTTGCAATCCGGGAATCAAGCCATAAAGCATATTAGAGTTATTGATGCTTTTCTTATGCGAAGTTCCTCCTCACTTGCTACTGCAGTTGCCGTAGTCGATTCTTTCAGATTGAAAGAAATGCCGCGTCCATACTCTATAGCCACTTTACTTTTGCGTGCAAACAAGCTGTCCTGTTCCTGAGCTACAATAGCTACCGGAGAACACAACATACACGCTACTAATAACTTGATACTTTTTCTCATGAGTATATTGTTATTTCTATTTTCTGTTAATATCATTAATTAATTATTCCCAACCCGGATTCTGAACAAGGCCATATCCTTTATTGATTTCTACTGAAGGAAAGGCGCTCAAGCACCATCTAGGTTCGAAACCGCTAGTCCACCATACACGCGGATATTTGGTCAATTCATATGGAACAATTTATATTCGCCTGTATCTTTATGTTTATATACATGCAAACCATGTAACTGCTTCTCAAAAACATTATAAAGCTTCCAACGAATCAAATCAAAGAAACGAACTTCTTCGTAACCGAACTCACAAGCACGTTCACGCAATAAAGCTTCACGAAATTCTTTTTGCCCCAATCCTTTTTTAAGTCCAGGCAAGTTTACACGAGCACGTACTTTATCAACAGCATCGTATGCTTGCGCATTGGGAGAACCATTATACTCATTCAACGCTTCTGCATAACTAAGATAAATTTCTGCTAAGCGCAGGAACGGCCATTGTATAGGACGGTTTTTCCATTCCGTATTCCGATCCAAACCCCATTTACGGCATGCCAGTCCCGTACCCAAACTCAATACATGCGTGCTTCCACCTTGTGCCCAGTCTGCTCCCTGTGGATAATTTACAGGATCACTAGCCAATGCTTCTGTCAATGCAGCTGTTCTACCATTGTATTTGTCTCCATCCAAAATAAATGTTTCATATAAACGAGGATCACGATTCAAAAATGGATTCTTAGCTTGTTCAGGATTATCCCAACTAAAATCAGTACCATCGCTCATCTGGAACATATCAAAGTATTCTTTAGTAGGACAATAACCTCCCCAACGAATAGAATTGCTTAATATCGAATTAGCGTTGGCATTTAATATATTTCTTCTAACAGAAATTAAAGTTTCTGTTGTCCCACGATCATAATATGCACTAGTATATGCCCCACGAACATCAGATGTACCATTATCACCAACTTCTACTAACTTATAATAACCATTTTGATTCAATGCAGTGAAAAACTCTTCACAAGCATTAATAGCATCTTTCCAACGTTCTTTATTATATCCACCAAACCAAGTCATCAAACTAGATGAAGCTTCTCCATCACAGTAGGGAGCATTATCATTGAATAATGGACTGGCTACAAACAGTAAAACACGTGCCTTAAGGGCCATAGCTCCAGCTTTTGTCATGCGACCATCCCAGTTTGCCAAATCATTATCTGATATTCTCCATGGAAAATCAGGACAGTTAATAGCATCGTTAAGCAAACCTATGATAAAATCTACCGTAGCTTGTAAAGTGGCCCTCCCTGGTAGATTCACATCTTCAGGGTCAATAGCGTGATCTACAATAGGCAAAGCACCAAAGTGACGCAACATATGAGAATAATAAATAGCAACTATCATTTTAGCTTCCGCTTTCAGGCGAGATTTTTCAGTTGCATCCATATCAGGTACACGGTCAACATTTTCATAAAGAAGCCAAGCGTGACGGATACCTGTCCACATATGCGAATCAGCATCGTTAAAACGACATTTAGTTCTCTGTCCCGTAGGATATGAACTTTTTCTATCTTCTATAGAAGCATTATAATTACCCGGATAATAAACTTAGCTAATCCAGAATAACCTACGTTATCATAGTTCAAATCTGTCAAACCTTCAAGAGTCCCCAACCACATTTGCGTCCAATAACCTGAAGTTTCCATTCCATAAGGAAGATATTGATAACTCTTCCACAAGATACGACGGGCGTATTCTGAAGTGGAAAAAATAGTATCAATCGTTACATCTGAACTAGGTGGCTTTTGCAAGAACTTGTCTCCGAAAGCCAAGTCTTCGCAGGAAACCCCGACAAACAAAGTACCCATCAAAAGGGTTGTATATAATAATTTTCTTAATGACCTCATGATTCTACATTATTAAATTAGAAACCAACTTTTAATCCTACATTTACGACTTTGATAAGCGGATAGGCTGTTCCATCCGGATTAGCTTCCGGATCACTTACTTTCAATTTGTCGAAAGTCAGCAGATTATAACCTGAAACAAAGAGCCGAAGTGAACCAATGTGCGCCTTCTTCATTAATGAAGAAGGAAATGAATAACCAAGCTCTATATTTTTCAAACGTACGTAAGATGCATCTCTTAACCACAAATCAGAATCCTGATAATTGTGTGATTTACTCTTAAAGGAAAGCGCAGGTGCTTTAGCAGAATTTCCTTTCTCTGGTGTCCAGGCATCTTCAATCATGTATTTCATGACAGCTGAATTATTACTTTCACCAAACGGTACCCGATACATAGAACTCAAAAGACGAGAAGTTTTGAATGCGGCAGACCAAGTCATACTAAAATCAAATCCTTTCCAAGAGACGCCTAAATTCATACCAGCTGTATAAAGAGGATATTTCGGATAACCGATATCTCTTACATCTTTTTCATCAATTTTTCCATCTTTATTCAAATCTTTGTATTTTACATCACCAGCTAAAGGTACATAACCAGAACCTTGGTCAGGAATCCCTCCTTCAATATTTCCTTTCAGATTCTCATAATTGGCAGCTTCTTCTTCTGTAAAATATCCATCAAAAACATAGCCAAATTGCTGACCAACAGGTTTTCCTTCAGTTTGCATCCATTCATAGGGGTATGTATCTCATCGATAAATACAACCTTATTCTTAGCGTAGGAAAGATTAGCTCCGATGTTATAACGCACCTCATTGATACGATCTTCCCACTTTAGATTGATTTCATAACCCTTATTATCAACTTTACCAATATTTGCAATAGGCAAGCTAACTGCCAAGTAATCGGGAGTTACAGTTCGTGCCTTTAATATATTTTTACGATGTTCAACAAAATAGTCAAAGTTTAAACTCAATCGATCTTTGAGAAACTTCATATCAACACCATAGTTTTGCTTAGCCGCTGTTTCCCATGTGACATTAGGATTCCCTTTCTTAGATTCTACCGCTCCGGCAATATTAGTTGAAGTATTTATACCAAAATTATAACTTCCTGAGCTAATCAAATATTTATCAGGTAAATATAGAAAACGGGAATAATCACTAACACGATCATTTCCTACAATACCATAAGAACCACGAATTTTAAAGTAATTAATTACCTTCTTTATTGGCTGAAAGAAATTCTCTTCTGAAATAATCCATCCCAATGATCCAGCAGGGAAAAGACCAAATCGTTGTCCCTCTGCAAAGTTTTCAGAACCATTATAACCTAAACTTAAATCTAGCAAATATTTAGTTTTATAATCATAAGTTGCACGTCCTACCAAACCAACATAACTTCTTGGAATACCAATAAATTCTGATGGACTACTACCTTCATAAGGATAATAAGTCATAGATTGATTATACATAGCTAGTGCAGACACGTGATGATTTCCAAAATCACGCTTATAGTTTACAGCAGCCTCTAAATACCAGTTTCTTGTTTGACCTGTACTTTCAGAATATCCCAGCTTTTGGTAATCCTGACTCTTTTTATATATCAGCTCATTATTTGTATTATAAATCGCTTCATACTTATTGGCACGCCCTTCCCGACGCTTTGTGATAGTTACACCACTGTTGTATGCTCCTTTCACATGTACCTTTAACCCTTTAGTTAAAAAATCCAATTTTTGATCTAATTGAAAATCAAAGTTTAATGTGTTTTGAGTACGGTTATTATATCCTTTCCCATAATAAGTATTTAATGCATCATAATAATTACCAATAGAAAAAAGATCAGTATCCGATACTACCCATTTACCATCTACAATACCTGCACCAGCAAAAGGAACAGCGGTATAAATATCCCGAAATAAGTATTTTAACTGCGTGTAAGTACCATTATTGTAATTTGGTTCTTGTTTATCATTAAGATAACCTCCTAAATTAATCTGCATAGAGGTTGTCGAAGTTACATTAATATCCATATTAATACGGTAGTTATAACGATTATACTTAAATCCTTTATCATTACCGTTTTCTTCAAATGTTTTAAAGAGTCCATCTTGAGTAAACACTCCTAATGAAGCAAAATACTTAACTCTTTCCGAACCTCCTGATATATTAAAATTATGTTGTGTTTGTAAAGCTGATTTCTTAATCAACATATCTGTCCAATCAGTATTTGGATACACAAGAGGATCACTATTGGTACGGAATTTCTCAATTATATCAGAAGAAAAAGCTAGTTGATCCTCTGAGACACCATCATGTAGTTGAGCATTATTATAAGCATTTGCATAACCATAGCTATCTGCAAATTCCGGTACTCTTGAAGGCATTTGCCAAGCATAAGTAGTTGAAAAATTTACTTTTGCTTTTCCCGATGTACCACGTTGGTTGTAACCAGAATGACACCATTTGCACCTCGTACACCAAATACGGCAGTAGCAGAAGCATCTTTCAATACTGTTATACTTTCGACTTCATTCGGATCTAATTGAAAGAAGGAACGTTCTACACCGTCCACCAACATCAAAGGCTGAGATAAGTCAGTACTTAAGAACCGACACCACGCACATACAAAGTTGCATCATCGGCACCAGGCTGTCCACTAGATTGCACACTGGCCAAACCTGTGACCTTACCGGTCAAAGCATTAGCCATACTTGCAACTGGAGATTTTAATAGTTCTTCATTATTAATAGAAGAAAGAGCACCAGTCACAGTTACTTTCTTTTGAGAACCGTAAGCGATAATTTGTACCTCCTCAAGTTCCTGAACATTCTCATTCAATTTAATTTTCAGACTTCTTTCTCCTTTATAATGGATTTCTTTATTTTCATATCCAATATAAGAAACCACAATAGTAGCTCCTACCGGAACTTTAAGCTTGAAATTACCGTCTGTATCAGTAATAACTCCTGCACTCATGCCTTTTACTGTAACAGTTGCCCCAATCACAGGACCAAAATTATCAGTAACAGTACCAGTAACTTCAATTACCTTCTTTTGTTGTGCTATATCTTGGCCCGTCGAAAAGGAAATAGTTTCCATTTCCGTTGAAAAAGCCGCTTGCCCTACAGACAATGTGGCTGCCAATAGCCATATTCTACAAGGTATTTTCATAGAACTGACTCGTCTTTTCATACACTTTTAATTTTTTAGTAGTTAATAATAAATAAAGGTTAATAACAGAATACTTGTCATGTTAAATACTTAGATAGAATCTTACTATTTGATGGTAAACGAATTGTTGAATGTCTTTTCATACGTAATAGATTTTATTGTTGTTTAACTTTTCGCTTCAAAGGACGCGTTTTATTTTAAATTATATCTGCTAGAATTTTCCTTTATAACTGCACAAATTGTATACGGACGATTTATATTATACCCGGACAATTTATATACATCGAACAACATCCGATATAACTACCTGATTATAAATACAATTACCAGTAAAAGCACATTTTTCCTTCAACTATAATTTAAGTGTTAAACGTAACCGGATAGACTAAGAAAAAATAAAAGGAACACCTTATTAAAGTTGTGCCCCTAGCTACAAATACTGTAATGTGATGAAGTATTTTCCTATGGTTGAAGCATGAAAAGTCGAGAAGTCATTCGCTCTTTTCCTTCCAATTCAATTCGGTCTTTGTATATTCTAACAATGCCGAATGAATTTTTATCCGGAGTTTCAATCATACCTTCTACAGTATTACATGGAATATGATCGAAGTATCCAAAAGCTCCCGAATGATGATGGCCGGAAAATATAGCTTTTACGCAATTATAGCGATTAATAACATCTAATATTTCCATATTATTTAATGCAGTAAATTGACTTCTGGGATATAACGGATGATGACAGAAAATCAATACGTTTCTATTTTTCTTTTCGCTTTTCTTCAAAAGGTTGTCCAGCCACTGCAATTGCCGGCTGCTTACGCCTCCATTCCACCTAGCGCCTTGAATTTCTTTATTTACTTTAATCTGATTCTGTATTCTCAAAAGTTCCTGCTCTTTTGCTGTTCCGACAACATTTGAATAAGCTGCTATTTCGTTTGTATTCAGAAATACAAACACCCAGTTCTTTTTCATAAATGAATAGTATTCTGAAGGCATTTTAAGCTTCTTATATAATACTTTATTATCTGTAATACCTTTATAATCATGATTTCCAGTAGTATGGAATATTTTTTTGTTTAAATGTTTCAGACATATTAATACTGAATCTAAATCTTTTTGATCTCTATCAATGATATCACCCAAATTAACTGTAAACTGTACCTTTTGATTATTAAAATAATCAATACTTTCATGTAATTTACCTAAAGAGTTTCGATAAAATCGAGTTTTTCCAGATTCACAGTCAGCATATTGTGTATCTGCAATCAAACCAAACACGATAAGCGGAGGACTACTTTGAGCAAAAATATTATTTAAGGAGAAGAATATACCTACTATAAATACGGCCCATGAAATATTAATGTTTTTCATTACTTAATTTTATTTGATGTTCATACTTAGTTTATCTCATTCAAATGCCTATTAAGTATTTCTTTATCCATTTATTAACCCATAGGCAAAGGTAGAAAAAAGATACTGAAATGCAAAAAAAGAATTGAATATCATTTCATATACTAAATTTAATCAAATATAGAAATCTTGAATGTGCTGATTAATTCATCAAACTCTTCTTCTTAATATCGAAGATTAATAAAAGAATTTGCTTTAAAATTTAATATCTCTTATCTTTGCTATATCATAACACAAGTATGTATATACTAAATCATTATACAATGAAAACATTCATTCAATGCATAATCTTTGCTATTCTGACATTTACCAGTCCTTTTCTCGATGCTCAAGAGAAAATAATTGTATGTCCGAATGAATTACAACAAGAATGGGCAAATGCCGAAATAGGAGTTATCATTCACTTTGATATGCCGGTATTCCACCCCGACTATAATTGGCGACAATTTGGTACCCATCCTTCACCATCTACATTTAATCCTTCTTCCCTTGATACCGATCAATGGATACACACAGCCAAAAGCCTTGGAGCCAAATATGCAGTGTTAGTAGCCAAACATTGCAGCGGTTTTTCATTATGGCCAACAACGGCTCATGAATACAGTATAAAAAATTCACCTTACAAAAATGGAAAGGGAGACATTGTAGCCGAATTTGTCGCTTCTTGCCGAAAATACGGAATTAAACCAGGAATCTATGCCAGTACTACCGCTAATGGTTTTCTACATGTCGACAACCCTGGACTTGTCAAGAAAGGAAGTCCGGTCACCCAAGAAGAATATAACAAAATAGTAGAGACACAATTGACCGAACTTTGGAGTAATTACGGAAAACTGTTTGAAATATGGTTTGATGGCGGCGTACTCTCTCAGCAAAATGGAGGAGCTGATATATTGACACTTATTCAACGTTTACAGCCCAATTCCATTGCATTTCAAGGCCCTTATGGATATCCGAATTTAATCCGCTGGGTAGGCAATGAAGAAGGTAACTCTCCTTATCCCTGTTGGGCAACAGCCGATGCAACAACTTCCGCTGATGGCGTACAGAAGATAAAAGGCTTATACGGTAATCCACACGGAAACTACTGGTGTCCCGGAGAAGCTGATTTCACACTACGCCGTAATGACTCATTCCAAGGTGGTTGTTTTGGCGCGCTAATGAAGATCATCTGATATTTTCTACTGATGAGCTTTTACTTAAATATGAAACCAGTGTAGGACGTAATACCAATATGCTGCTTGGTTTAGTAATAGATAAGAACGGCTTGGTTCCTGATGCTGATGTAAAAAGAGCGAAAGAATTCGGTGACATTATACAAAAAACATTTTCAAAACCTATCCGAAAAATATCAGGCAAAGGATACGAACTATCTATCCGGTTAAACAAAGAGACCAATATAAGCCATATCGTATTGTCAGAAGATATAGCATTTGGAGAAAGAGTTCTGAAATATAACTAAAAGGTCTGTGTAATGGAAATGGATACAACTTCTGAAGGAAGTTGTATCGGTCATAAACGGATCGAACACTTTCCAACTCACTCCTTATCTGTTGTAAAGTTGGAAATAGAAGAAGCTAAAGATAATCCGGTCATAAAGTCTTTCGCAATATATTAACACTAAAAATAAAAGGAGAAACTTATTGTTGTCAAGTTTCTCCTTTTATTTTTAGATATTTCTTTCAAAGATATCCAGTAAGTAAACCAAAATAATTTCTTATAATCCCAACTTTGCCGAAATCTCCAACATTCGTTGAATCGGCTTCACTGCCTTTTCTGCTACTTCAGGATCCACCGTAATTTCCGGCGATTCATTCTTCAGACACTCATACAGCTTCTCTAACGTATTCAACCGCATAAAGCTACACTCATTACATCCGCACGTACTATCATTAGGAGGAGCCGGAATAAACGTTGTCTGCGGACATTTCTTCTGCATCTCATGCAGAATGCCCGATTCGGTAGCTACGATATATGTGTTTTCGGGATGATTCACGGCGTACTTCAGCAATGCAGCCGTAGAACCTACACGTCCGCCAGTTTCAGCACCGTATTCTTACATTCGGGATGTGCCAGTACCAATGCTTCCGGATATTGTGCTTTCAGTTCCACGATCTTTTCAACCGAAAATTGTTCGTGTACATGGCAGGCTCCGTCCCAAAGAAGCATATTCCTTGTTCGTAACTGAGTTGATATAATTACCCAGATTCCGGTCCGGACCAAAAAATTATTTTTCTCATCTTTTTGGGGAAGTCTTTCCACAATCTGCCGTGCATTGGTGGAAGTTACCACCACATCCGTTACCGCTTTTACCGCAGCCGTTGTGTTGACGTACGAAATAACGGTGTGTCCCGGATGCTCTTTGACAAACTGCGCAAACTTGTCCGCCGGACAACTGTCCGCCAACGAACAACCTGCTTCCATGTCGGGCACCAGCACTTTCTTGTTCGGACAAAGCACCTTCGCCGTTTCACCCATAAAGTGAACGCCGCACATCACAATGATGTCCGCTTCCGTTTTGGCCGCCCATTGAGCCAATGCCAAACTGTCACCGACGTAATCAGCGATGTCTTGTATTTCACCCTTCTGGTAGTAGTGGCCCAGAATGATCGCATTCTTTTCTTTCTTCAGCTCATTTATAGCCTTTATGAGTTCATTCATAATAATATTCTTATTTCTTCCTTTTTTTAAAAAATCCTTTGTTAGTGATGATTGCCTGTTAATAATGTTAGCAAATAAATCCGTTTTTTCTTGCCGGATAAGTTATTAGTCCATACTTCTGCTTTATAAGTCCGTTATGAACGGGAAAAAAGAAGAAGATTTACTGTATATCTGCTTTATTATCAATGCAAGCATCGGTCAATGGAAGTTATCTATTAACTCCCTGTTGATAAAGTGCAAAGTTAAAAACTTTATGGATATAAACAGGTAGATAAGTGCTGAAAAATATGTTTATGTCTGCATAGAAGTTTTGATTTAATTTTTTGGAATGTTCATAATGAAGTCCTCTTATACCTTCTTTTGAATAATGCAAGAATTATTTTTCAAAATCTTTGCCGATAGTTTTGACAGGTTTTAAACTGTTATCAACATCTGTGTTAACAGAAAAGAGTTACCTTTGCAATCAGAATGTAATAAAAGAAAAGACGTATGCGCAAACTGAAAATAACAGAGCTGAACCGTATCAGTGCCGAAGAGTTTAAACAGGCTGAGAAACTGCCTCTGGTGGTAGTGTTGGATGATATTCGTAGTCTGCACAATATAGGTTCGGTGTTCCGAACTTCGGATGCTTTTCGTATTGAATGTATTTATTTGTGTGGTATAACGGCAACTCCTCCACATCCCGAAATGCATAAGACAGCATTGGGGGCTGAATTCACTGTCGACTGGAAGTATGTTGATAACGCTGTTGATGCTGTTGATAACCTTCGAAAAGCTGGTTATATGGTCTATTCGGTAGAACAGGCGGAAGGAAGTATCATGCTTGATGAACTGGAATTGGATAAAAGTAAGAAATACGCTATCGTAATGGGAAATGAGGTGAAAGGTGTGCAGCAGGAGGTTATTAACCATTCGGACGGTTGTATCGAAATACCTCAATATGGTACGAAACACTCATTGAATGTTTCTGTAACGACAGGAATTGTGATCTGGGATTTATTCAAAAAACTTCGTTGACAGCTTAAAACCTTATTAGTTAATAAGTGGTTTATAACTAGTTAATAATATAGTTAATTCGCTTATAATCAATATATAT